>Ga0100387_10002293_pt1 | contig 16267 bp, 13 predicted proteins | sample CryGeymeta201511_FD_81547 | JGI IMG/M metagenome (GOLD analysis project Ga0100387, IMG submission 81547) | Groundwater microbial communities from Crystal Geyser aquifers in Utah, USA - Crystal Geyser metaG 2015-11 | ecosystem: Environmental > Aquatic > Deep subsurface > Groundwater | place... | reverse complement strand
CGCATCAATAGGAATTTCATTTTTTGTTTCCGCATTTTTTTCAGCCTTCTTTGCCGGTTTAACAAGTTCGGTTTTCTTTATTTGAGCAATAGCATCCTTCATCGCATCAATAGGAATTTCATTTTTTGTTTCCGCATTTTTTTCAGCCTTCTTTGCCGGTTTAACAAGTTCGGTTTTCTTTATTTGAGCAATAGCATCCTTCATCTTGTCCCATTCAGCAGAAGCTTCGCTTCTGTCTTTCGAATAACCGCCAATCATTCCTGAAGTGGCTTTTTGAATTTCCTTGACTTCTTTGCCAATTCCGTTAATGGCCTCACTGATGCCTTTCATTACCACGTTGTAATCAAGAAGTCTTACTGCCTCACCATTTTTAATGTTACTTTGGCTATTAGCAAGTTCACTTCTCATTTTTTTTGCCATCTGTTGATTTTCGTTACCAATTTCCGTCAACCTTTGTTGGAATCCCATAAGCAACGATTTTGTATAATTAATGCGCTCGGTAAGGTTTTTGCCTAGTTCGACCCTTAGTTCAACTGACATCTCATTGTGCTCGCTATCAAACCGGGCAAGCATATCATTGGTGTTTTTAAAGATGCTTAGCACCTCATCATTGATGCTTTTCAAGTCTTTATTAATCGTTTTCATCATGGCATTGAAATCCTTAATTCTGCCTTTTTCATTTTGTTCCCTGTCCGATCTGCCCTGAACAAAGAATTGATTCAACTCTTCAGCCATTTGTACCCTGTCGCTGGCAAATCCATTGAGCATATTAAAGGTAGAAGTTTGAATAGCAGCTACTTCTTTCTGAATGGTTGAGATGGTGCTGTGAATGCTTCCCATTAAATTGCTGTAAGTATCCAACCGTTCCTTTTCACTTGTTGCAAGGCCATTTCGTAAAGCAGCAGCATTGGCGTATAATACTTTGGTCATTTCCATGTGATCTTCGCGAAAACCATCAAGAGTTTTCTGAACTTCCTTCAAAAAATCTTCATTTCCTTTGGTAAGTTCCTCATTTTCTTTCACCCGTTGCTTGAATGAATTAAGTATCTCTTCACTCAAATTTTTCATTTCTGAAGCTAGTCCCATCTTTTTATCTCCTTTTTATTAATGAATATGTTGTGATATCTCAATTAATTAACACTAGCGGCCACTTGCTTGTTGGCATGTATTCCATATAATTATTTGATCCTTAATCATTTTTAAATCCTTTACCAGGATATGTTCACCTTTTTTAAGTAAGCTTTCAAGACATCCGGTTAACAGCTGATGTATCTGCTGGAAATTCTGATATGAATTCATTACAGTTTCTTTTCTCGTTTCCTGCTGTTTTGATAAATGAGAGAGTTGATCTTTGATGGCCGTAATTTTTTCGCCTATACCATGTGATGTAATATCATTTAGGCCCAACAAACAGTTCTTTAGTGTCCGGGCCGTTTCTTTCTGTTCTTCAATAAAAATTAAAAACTGATGCTGTGCTTCGCTTTCCTTTTCGTCAATCAAATTGAGGATGTCCGACATCATGTTATGGTAGTCTTTTTTGCGCAGGGATACGTTTTTCGACATGGCTTCACAAAGTTTAGCATTCAAAATGGCCCTTTCATTTTTAAGTTCGTTGATGTGGTTGTGCACATCGTTGAAAAGCTCGTATGAAGATTCAGTAAGGTTTTCAGAGGACTGGAATGCTGTCTGAATCTTTTGAATCCGATCCTCATAGGAAGTAATGATATTTTCGAAAAAAGAATCTAACTCAATATTTGGCTTGGTATTCATAGCAATATATTTTTTTCTAATTTCCAGGGATTATGAGAAATTCTTGGTAAATCATGCTTTCGGCGAAAAACACGGAAAGGATGTGTTAGCAAGAATAACTGCTTAACTGCCTATTTGTTACATGCCTTATGCGGCTTTAGCAGTTAATCCGATGGCTTCGGCATACTTGAGGTATGTTTCAACTGAAGCAACTACTACTCTTGCTTCAATTGCAAGAAGTTCGATACCTACCAATGAAACTCTTACCCATGCATCAACTACGACACCTTTGTCGAGGATACGGTCGATCACCTCTACGAGGCTTGATGACCCGATGGTTTTTTCTACTGCCATTTTTTAATCTCCTATTATTTTATGTACCGTGCTTTACTTTGAGGGACGGCTTACCTCTTTCGTTCAGGACAAGGCAAAATACATGCCGCAATTAATTAAATGAATAGTTTTTCGTCCACATTCAGCTAATGTTCTCGTTTATAAGTCAAAAAAAAATAACTCCTTTTTTCAAAGAAATATCTTGAGTAGTTGGGGATAAAATTCAGAAAGAAAAATTTGAAATAATCGCACACTTGTACTAAAATAAGGCCTGTATTTGTAACTTTCTTTTGACATCACTACATTTTTACAATAAGATGCTGTTGCCAAAATAAAGATGGCTTACGAAAATGGAAATCATTGGCCGGGTAAACAGTTAAACTTCGAGGATAATCATCCTTTCAAAGTCCCTAATATCCAACTAACTACCTAAACCACTGTCATGTGGTATCTGAAGGTTGAATAAATACAATAGATAATACACATTGGAGGTATACTTTATTCTCTTTCAACCTTATTGATGACAATACTATATTTTTTCAATTTTCGGATAAGTGCATCGCGGGTTATGCCTAGTACATCAGCAGTAGCCTGTTGGTTGCATTGGCAATTTTGGAGCGCTTTCCTTATCAATGCTATTTCTGTTCTTTTCAGGTTTAATGATTCTTTAGTTTCAGGTAATATCTTTCCCAGTTGTTTTACGGGAAAATCGTGTATTCCAAGCAAGTTCCCCTTGCACAGAATAATAGCTCTTTCAGTCATATTTCTTAATTCCCTTATATTTCCAGGGAAATCATAGGTCAGGAGCGCGCTATAAACCTCCTTTCCTATCCTGATATTTGGTTTATTAAACCTGGTCTTATAATCATCAACAAAAAAGTCCAATAAAGGTTGTATATCCATGGGTCTTTCTCTGAGCGGAGGTATATGAATATGCAGGGTGTTGAGGCGATGCAGCAAATCGAGCCTGAATTTCTTTTTCTCAACATTGTTCTCAATATCATGATTGGTGGCAGATAAAATGCGGAAGTCAGTATGAATTGGTGTCGTATCTCCCACCCTGGTGATCACTTTTTCTTCGGTAGCCCGCAGGATTTTTGCCTGCAAATTAAAGGGCATATCTGCTATTTCATCTAAAAATAAGGTCCCTTCATTACAAACTTCGAAGAACCCCATTTTATCTGCAATTGCTCCTGTAAATGAGCCTTTTTTATGGCCAAAAAATTCGCTTTCTAAAAGTGATTCTGTGATGACACTGCTGTTCACCGGACAAAAAACATGGTTGTTTCGTGTGCTCGAAAAGTGTATAATACGGGCAATATTTTCTTTCCCTGTTCCACTTTCACCTGTAATAAGTACGTTAGCATCGGGATAATTTGCAGCGGTTATGGCTTGTTCATAAACGTCTAGTATCTGTGGACTGACGCCAATAAAATGCCGTCCTATCTTTTCTTCAAGGGATTTTGAGATCAGTGAATTTTTCTCTTCCATTTGCTTCAGCCTTCGTTGTAGCTGAAGATATTTTTTAGTGCGTTCAATTGCAATCTGAATATCGATATGTCTGAAAGGCTTACGCAGATAATCAAAGGCGCCAAGTCGCATAGCTTTTATTACCGTATCCATATCGCCGTGAGCCGAAACAACAATAACTTCCATTGCCGGAAACTGAATTTTTACATCCTGTAATATATCCAGGCCATTTACTCCAGGCAACTGTACATCAAGTATGAGCAGGTCAATTTCGTGCATGGTCCACAATTTACGTGCTTCCCGCTGTGTGTTTGCCTCAAAAGCCTCAAATCCTGAATTTTGAAAAAACTCACACAATTCTTCAGTAAATTGCTTTTCATCATCGAGAATGAGGATTTTAACTTTTTTTTCCCCCATTTTCATTATTTACTTTAAATATTTAATGCAATTCTAAATGTTGTACCCTCAAATTGATTGCTCCACACATCAATTGCACCATTCATTTCTTTGATTATTTGATATGAGATTGACAATCCAAGACCAGTACCCATTCCTGTTTCTTTAGTGGTGTAAAAAGGAAGCATGATATGCTCAATATCATCCTTGTGTATACCTATACCATTATCAGCTATTTCTATAACAAAGATGTTGTCCTCCCTAAATGTTTTGATTCTGACAAACATATCAAATTTTTCAGCTAGTGTACTCTTTCTTTCGAGTAATGCATCTTTGGCATTTAACATTAGATTTAGGATAACCTGTTCAAACTGAAATGTGTTGCCAATAATTACGGGAGGTTTTTCTTCTAATTGACGGTTAAGGCTAATCGCCAGGTGCTTGAATTGTTCTGATATCATTGATAGGGCATTATTAATACTTGAATTGACATCGAAGCTTGTCAATATGTAATTATCGTGGCTTTGCGAAAAGGCCCTGATGTTATCGATGATATTCCTGATCCGGGTAATATTACTAAAAATTTTGTTTGCTTTTTTCTTCAGGTAACCTTTATTGATATTTTCAACTTTGTTAGCCCCACTCATAATATTATCCATAATAAGGGAAATTGTATTTAATGGTTGGTTGATTTCATGAGCGATACCAGAGGCCATTTCTCCAAGGCTGGCCATACGGTCGGCATGGATTTGTTTTGCCTCGATTTTTTTTCTTTGAGAAATATTGCGGATGTTGATCATATAGGAAAAGGGTATTCCCCCCAATCCCTGTATTAAAGTTGAACTGATTTCACCTAAGAATATAGATTGGTTGTTTCTTCTGAATTTCATCTCTACATTTTGCGAAATACCTTCATTCATTGTTTTTTTAAGTATTTCAACGAGAGTATTTCTTTCTTCAGAAGGAACGAATCTGGAAAAGTGTTTTCCCACTAAATCATCTTGGTTATCAATGCCAAATAATTCAAGACCAATTTCGGATACATCAGTAATTAAACCTTTGAGATCTGTTAGTAATATACCATCGGGAGATGCATTCAGCATGGTTTTATATTTTTCCTCACTTGTTTTCAGTGCCTGCTCTGTCAGTTTTCGTTTGGTAATATCTTTATCAACTCCCTGATACCCTTTAAATACTCCCTCTTCATTATAAAAAGCTAATCCATTGGTTTGAAGACAAATCCTTTGGCCATACTTGTCAATACTCCAGTTCTCTAAATCCTTCATTGGTTTCCTGCTTTTTAGTATATTAGTGTAAATTGGCCTGAACCAATCGATTTCCTCGGGTGCCATGAAATCAAAAGGTGTTTTCCCAATAATCTCATCACTGGTTAATCCAAAGAAGTCAACACTGTTTTTAGAGCTATAGGTGTATGTACCATTTTCATCTATCTCCCAAACCCAATCGGCCATTGTAAACATTAGATTACTAAGCCTTTCTTCGTTTACTTTAAATGCATGGTTAATTCTGGATAATTCATCGGCAGTCTCTTTTAATCGTAAAGCATCGTTTCTGATAATCTGTTTCTGGTTGAAAAGATCGAGAAAAACCATTACTTTACTTAGTAGAATATCTTTAGTAATTGGTTTTATGATATAATCTACAGCACCCGAATTGTATCCCATTGCAACATCAACTTCGTTGAAATGATAGGCCGTAATAAAAATAATGGGAACCTGGCTTTCTGGTCTTACTTCATTAATCTTCCGAGAAAGCTCAAAACCATCCATTTCGGGCATTTGAACATCAATCAGGGCAAGGGCCATTTCGACACCATCTACTTTTTTCAAAGCTTCTGAACCGGAAAATGCCAGAATGAAGTTAACATCTAAGCCCTTTAGATAGGCTTTAATTAACAAAAGATTACCTCTTATATCATCAACAATAAGGATGTTTGGTAAAGATTTTATCATCTATTTTGTATTAGCCCCCTAACAACCCGGACATAATTATCAATAAAAATTAGCACTACTATCCGAAACTTTAAAAAATGAAAGTGCCTGATAATCTCATATTTTTGTAGTCGACAAAAACTCACATCTATGATGAAATTACACAGGCATAGCAAAAATAACAAAAAACCGATATTTCGTCAGGTTTTAGATTTAATCCCAGCATATCTGCTTCGTAGATCGGTGCATAAATTCCAAACTGACAAAGGGTGTCATAAATACAAGACCTACGACTAATTAGTTACGTTAAGTGAAGTCAAAAAGAACATAAATGCAAAATCGATAAGAAAAGAAACCAATCGTAGCCTAATGCTGGTATAAATTCTTTTTTGTCAGTCATAAATTTGTCTCGTTTGTTGATAGTTGTTCTGTCGTCATAGCCTTGCCGCTAACGGTTGAGTGTATGTGCCGTAAGGGATTACGGGCTAATTTCCTGTCCGTTTAACACAAAGTTTTTTAGAAGCACAGACCTTCGATTCACCACTTCACCCGCTATTGCCACATACACGCTGTTGGGTGCTGTGGTCTCATTCTTTATCACTTTCAACTGTTATAAATTTCAGTGTTGTTTGTTCTAAAAATGGTTTCAGTCGTCTTTCTGCAAGGTCAATATACTCTTGTGAAATGTCGTAACCGACAAATTTTCTTTCTGATTTTACTGCCGAAACTGCTGTTGTCCCGCTACCCATAAAGGGGTCAAGTATTATATCTCCCTTGAATGAATAAAGTTGAATTAGTCTGTATGGTAATTCTTCGGGAAATGGTGCAGGGTGTCCAATTCTTCTTGCACTCTCTGCATTCATTATCCAAATTGATTTTGTCCATTCCATAAACTGCTCTTTTGAAATGGTATTTTCTTTTTCCTTTTTTTCTCTTTTATAATCACCTTTAGAAAAAACCAAAATATATTCGTGTATGTCTCTCAATATTGGATTGGCAGCACTTTGCCAACTGCCCCAAGCAGTTGAAGGACTTGCACTTGCTGCTTTATTCCATATAATTTCACCACGCATATTGAAACCAATATCTAACATTATTTTTGAAATGTAATCTGAAAGTGGAATGTATGGTTTTCTACCAAGATTGGCTACATTAATACAGGCACGACCACCATTCACAAGCACACGATAAGTTTCTTTGAAAGAATTTTCAAGTAACTGCAAATATTCTTTTAGAGAAAGGTCATTATCATATTCTTTTGAAACATTGTAAGGCGGTGAAGTAATCATTAAATGCACTGAATTGTCAGGCAATTCCTTCATATTCTCTGCAGAGCCAAGAATAAATTTATTCACAAATTCATCTAACAATTTGTTTTCTGTCTTGTCGGTTACTTCTTTACCTTCAAGAGTTGAATACAGTTTTGAGTTGTAAAACTTTGAACTGTCGTGATTAATTCTTCCGCTTGTTCCGAATGCACTTGTTTCTGTTCCTTTTTTCATTTTTTTAATCATTTTGCCAAAGTTCAACCCATCTTTTGAACGGTTTAAAATCAATATTTTCTTTTGTCCAATCAATAGGTATTTTCAATGTTTTTTCGTGGATTGCCAAATTGTTTAATCCTTCTGCTGACATTTCAACTCCTCTCGGATTAGTTCCTTCCACTGGAAGTTTTATATATTTCTCTCTTCCGAGTTTGTTAAAAATTTCTTCTTGAATCTCACGCGGAATATAGAAAAAATCGCCACCATTATTCCAATTTATTTGCACCAATACTATATCGCAAGATGGATGGTAATTGTTCAAAAATTCCATTGCCTTAACTCTGTCAACTGTCCAAATCAATTTTACTCCACCTAAATTTTTTCCTGTAATTGTCTTGATAGAAATAGAATTATTAAAAACCTTTACATCTATTTCTGCTTGTGTAGTTGGGATTTCTGTCTGAACATTTTCCTCTCCAAACTTGTAAATAAAAAGAGAAACAATAATTTTTTCCCTCACAGTTCCAACCTCCATCCCTATTTTTCCTGCTCTTGAACTTTCTAATTCGGCAAGTTGAAATAATTTTGGTAATTTATTTTGAATTTTAGCAATTGTATTTAGGTCTTCAAAAACCTCTTTTATTCTTCTGTCCATTTTTAATTCGTGTTTATTCTTTCATTTTCTAATTACTTTACCGAAGTTTTTATCCTTTTTCTCTTTCGTAAGTGTGAAAATACTTCTTGAATAACAGAATTTATATTTTCAGGATTTATCGTTCTTTCCCTGATATTTTTATACGGGAAATATTGATGCCAACCGCAACAACCTGATGCCCGCACCGATATTGTTACGATGTCGTTGGTTTTATCAGTTTTCATTCCATAAAAAAACGGACCTGGGTTTTTATGATGCGGTCTGTAACAAAGGGGACATACCCATTTAGCGGGTACCTGTTTGTTCCAGTCAGGGAAAAATTCCTTGCTTACTTCCATAATCAGTATATCTTCTTTTTCTTCAGTAGGGCTTACGAATTTTTGTATAGAAGAACATTTGGTTTCCGTTCTCTTTGTTCGTTTCATTTTAGTTTCGGATTAAGGTTAAGAATTTTTCTGCTTTTGCTATGTCAGTAGCTTCTTGGCTTGCAATTCGGATTATTTCTCCCAATTTCAATTTTGAAATCATTGAAGAAAAATAATTCATATCGTTTTCTACAAGTTCTTTACATAGTTGTAAAATCGTTTCTGTCGTTTGGATTGTTTGAAACCCTTTCTTGGGAGTAACTTTAACAAAATCACTGTTGGTCGGTTGTGGATTGAGCGACCAAAAACCTTGAATTACTCCTGATGTTTTTAGGAAGTCAACTTTTTTTATGTAACTGTCAGTTATCGGGCTGTTACCTAAAATTATTATTGGGATTTTTGTTGAGGCAATTCCTGAAACACGAATGTTAATTGACTTTCCTATAGCTTTTAGCATTGAGTCGGAGCGAAGTAAAGCGGGATTACCTTTGTGTTGCTTGTAATCGCCAACGAAATTCATTTTGTTTGGTTGAATGAATTTGTAATTGGATACAACACTCATTTTTATTTCAAAAAGTATTTTGATGTCCTCTGCTCGTTGGTTAACAGAGTTCTTTGTGCAGAAAGCAAGGTCTGCACTTGATTGTCGTGAAAGTCCAAGTTCATCACACACAACACTGTTTACAGCATAAAGTCCTAATTCTTTTGAAATAGGTTCAAAAAGAGTTTTACTCCACTTTTCGGTGAACTGCCCGATGAGTGAGTTTCTGCTTTGTAAAGTTTGTCCTTCTGCGTCTGCTCCTTTTGGAACATATGCGAAATACCCACCTTGTAAGTTGTAAAATAATTGTTCGGGTGAAGCAAAATTCTTTAATGCTTCCGTAAAAAATTGTATTTCAGTATCGTTATTCCAAAGTGTCATAATATTTCATTTTTACAAAGATAGTCATTTTATTGCGATTTCTGTTTTTCTTGCCATAACCGCTAACGTTTTCGGGCTTTGCGTTGGTGGGCTTTTGAAACCGTAAACTGTCTGCCAGCACCAATCTTTATTAATTGCTCAAATGTTTCTATTTGCACTGTCCGCCCACTAACGCAAAACCCGTGTTACCGGCTGGGCTTCTTGTCTGTCCGTTATGGTTCAATGCCTAATATCAGTAATGGAACTGGTGGACTATTTCGTCCTTGTCTCATTACATTATAAACTTCGCCTTCATAGTAAGCGACACCACTACTCATTTGAGCTTGCATTTTCTTTGTCGGTAAAATTTCAATACCAAGGTTGATTTTACCACCAGAATAGAAAAGCATATATTTTACAAACAAGTCAAACGCAACAAAAGCATACTTACCAAATTGCACTTCGACAGCAATTTTATCTTTAACAAAGTCCGTTTGATTGTAACTGTAAATTGGTTCCTTCTCGCCATTCTCAACAAGAAATTCTTTTTGTTCTTTGGCAGACATTAAAACGCTTTTTCCCATTAATTCACGGTCAAGCGTTATATAATAGTTGTATCTGCTTTCTTCCCATTTTCGTTTATAGAAAGCGTCATTGAATGCTTTATTTAAGTCAATGGGAGAAAGCAACGAGTTTCCAATTTTCCTTTTCTCTTTGCTTATTTTTGTTCTAAAAGTATCTGCGTCAATGCTGGCAATGACGTCCTTAATTTCTTGATATAGTTTATTGTGGTGAACGATTAGATATTCTTCTCCGTTCAAGTGCGAATACTTTTGTGCTATTTTCATTTATGTCCGTTTGTTCCGTTGCCATTTGCAAATGAAAGTTCCAACCATTCCTTTGGAATTTGGGCAACCTTGTCTTTACCTGTTGGTTTATGGATTGGTTTATTAATTGGTCTAATTTTTAATTTCCCTTCTTTTAAATCTTCAATTCTTTGATTGGCGATTTTGCAATAATCTTTTTCCTTTTCAATGCCCATTCCGTTTCGATTATTTTTTATTGCACCAATGACTGTTGAGCCAACTCCTGAAAAAGGGTCAAGAACCCAGCTATCTTCGTTTGTCAATGCCAACACACAACGTTCAACGAGTTCTATTGGAAATTGACAAGGATGGTCTGTTTTTTCAGGATGATTAGATTTAACATTTGGAATGTCCCACATAGCTCTGTCCCAGTCCTGTTCAATTATCTCCCAAATGTCACTTGGATTTTTACCTAATGGGTTTCCAGATGGCTGTCCTTTCTTCGGACCTTTGAAATGCAGTTTTCCTGGATATTTAGATGGAACTCTAACATTGTCAAGATTAAAAATATAGTCGTCTGTTTTGCTGAACCAAAGTATAGTTTCGTAACGACCACTAAAACGATTGCTTGCGTGAAGTCCGTGTCCGAAATGCCACACAATACGGTTGCGAAGTTTTAGTCCGTGTTTCTTGAATATTTGGTAGTAAAATATGTCAAGAGGGAAAATTTCTCCTTTGTCAACGTAGTTACCTACCTGCCAACAAAGATTTCCTTTGTCGGATAGTGTCCTTACAAGTTCAGATATGATTTCTTCTTGTGTTTCAAGGTATTTCTCAATACTCGTTTTGGTCTCATATGATTTGCCCACATTGTAGGGTGGAGAAGTCAAAATGAGGTCAAATTTGCCGTCTTCAATTTTTTTGAGAACGGACAAGCAGTCACCGTTTTTAATAGCATAGTCGGTGTCTGGGCTTATGTAGTTAAATAGTGGTTCTTTTACTCTCATTTTCTTTGTCCTAAGTTATTTAGCAAAATTACTTTTTTAATTGTTTGAATGTCTCAAAATTGTCCCGAAGTTGTCAACGGTTTTGTTGTTGGTTCGGGTTTTCCAGCCTTGCCGGTAACTTGTTTATATCCGATATAAACTATCGGTTATCTACCATAATTTATGTAGATAACCGATAAAGTGTTTCGGTTTATTTATTTTCAAATGTAGTTAAAATTATCATATTTATAAATCATCTAACGGGCTTTTTATTGGGTCGAAACCCTTCGTGGTAATAATGGGTATAGACTTCAGTGGTTTTACTGCTTTTGTGTCCTGGCAATACCTGAATGTACTTCAAATCCGTTCCCGGTTCTGGGACATGGGCGGTAAGCATTGGTTTCAACATATGCGTAGCCATACTTTTACGGTTTCCACTGTGTGAAGATCACCTTGTTTTTTGGGGTTAAAATGAATACATGGTAAGTTATTACAAATATATCTGTTCACAAATAATTATATCACCCGGTGTCCGGTCGTTATTCAGAAACGGTAATTTCGGTTGGACGGCACCCGTGACCGTAAGCCGGCTGGATGCTTAACCCCTTTCAACTCCGACTGAATTTCAGCAACGATCGTTAGTGCAATCTCTCCCGGGGATTCGGCGGCATCCATACCTGACCAGTGATTGGAGCCGGGTTCTCATGGCGCCGGTGATGGGGAGTTCATTTTCCTCCACTGCATCTATAATAATTTCGCAATGCGGGACCGGAACCCCAACACTCCGGGATAAGAGAATTCCATGGGCAGTCGGCTTGACCGTCACCGCGTGTCATTCCGGTTCTTTCGGACAAGACCTGGTAATCTGCAGGACAGCTACCACTTTCTGATGTATCGAAACGACCCTTGTGATCCTCATTTTCAGCCATCATTCACATAGGGTATCTTTGATAAATTTCGATTGCTGACAATACAAACAAAGGGGAAATATCACAGACGAACACCGGATTTTCAATGGCAATCTAACGATATTGAAACCGGGAAGTTTTTGAATTATCAATTTAAATCATGATGTTAAAACGGCCATTAATTCAGTTTTATAATTGGGGTTGTCGATCTTATTCTGACACCGGAAATTTATGACTAACATTCACATTATCTCGCATCCGCTTCTACACCATTCTCTGACCATTATCAGAAAGAAGGAGACAGATACGGAACATTTCCGGCGGCATACCGCCATAGTCTCCCAGATCATGATCATGGAAGCCACCCGGGAGATTCCATTATATGATGAAGATATCGAAACCCCTCTGGGCGTCATGAAAGGCAAATTGATCCGGGATAATATCATATTTGTCCCGGTGCTGCGGGCGGGATTGTCAATGCTTTTCCCGGCACGGGATTTTCTGCCTTGGGCGCCGGTCGGTTTCATCGGACTGGAACGGGACGAGCAAACGGCGATTGCCCACGAATACTACCAAAAATTTCCCTTCGATCTGAGGGATAAACATATTATAGTGTTAGATCCCATGCTGGCAACCGGAGGTTCTCTCGTGGATACGATTTCTGCACTGCGCAAGAAAGGCGCCGAATCTATTACCGCCGTGTGTATCGTAGCGGCGCCGGAAGGGATCAATCATCTCACGGAAATCTTCCCCGACGTGGATATCTTCGTTGCGGCAATCGATTCTCATCTGAATCCGGATAAGTATATTTTCCCCGGTTTGGGAGATTATGGCGACCGGTATTTTAATACCTGATTTATTAATATTTTTACATATCACCGGTTCGCTTAAAAATTTGTGGACGGTTCTGCCTTCTTTTACTTATCCCGTATTTTTTTTGCCAACCATTTCTCCGGATTTCTGTTATTATGCTACGTATGCTGAAAATGTCTGAAACTTTAGTTGTATTTTTTGTACCAAAAACTTTGATCCATGACAATTCCGGATCATAATTTTAAACTTATAATTCAGGAACACCATATGAGAATAACTATTTTCTTTTTAATATATTTTACCATCGCTATGGGTTCGAATCCATTGAATTGTAGTGAAGCGATTGCACGCGCATTAAAAAATAATCCCCAACATCAACGGATTAAATTTGATAAAGACATCGCCGGCTATCAAAAATGGCAGTCATTCTCCAACCGATTGCCGTCTCTGAACGCCGGTTATACAAAAATCCGAAATAATACGGAAATTGTTTTCCCGATCGATTCCACAACCACTGCTACCATCCAGCCTCTGATCATGGGTCAGGAATCCATTGATATCACCTGGCCGCTATTCACCGGAGGGACACTTCAAAGCGCACAAAAAATAGCATCAAAATCCATAGAGATTTCTGGACTCATGGTAACCGAAAGTCGTGAGTACACCAAATTAGAAACCATCAGGGCATATTATAATCTGATCAAGATGGATGGCATCCTTTCCATTAGTGAAGCCGCCCGCGATCTGGTGGAAGAAAATGCGAAGATGGTGAACCGGATGTTCGACCTGGGACTCCTTCAGAAGAAGGATGTTTTAAGGGCGCAGGTGAGTTTAACCGAAATCAGCCAGCAGATACAACAGGCAAAACAGGGGGTGAAAATGTCTCAGATTTCTCTGAACATGATCATGGGCGAACCCCTCGGCGCCGGGTTTGACCTGGATGACCGGATCCCGGAGATTCACCTTGAACAGACCATCGATGAATTAATGGATCATGCACTACAGAATCGTTCCGCACTGCAGTCTGCCAGAATCGGGACGGATGTGGCAAATTTAGGGGTCAAAGCCACCCGGGGGTCGCTCTATCCCTCCGTTGCGGGAATATTTCACTGGCAAAGGGATTCCGAAGCATCTCTCTTAGCCGGTGAAAATGATTCCTGGCGCGCCATGGTCAATGTTTCCTTTGACCTCCCGCTTGGGATGTCAAATCAGGCAAACCATCAAATCGCCAAGGCTCAGTACCGACAAAGTCAGTACTCGCTGATCGAAGCTGAAAACAAGATCAGAATGGAAGCTGAAGCGAATTATCTGCAGTACCAACTCATGAAAAGTTCACTTACCCTGGCGGCGCAACAGGTGTCGGCAGCCACTGAAAATTATGAAGCCGTGGTATCCGGGTTTGAACTGGGTGACAGCAACCAGATTGAGCTTATCGACGCACGGAACATTTTATATAATGCCCGGGTCAATCTCGTGAATACTCAAATTGATCATGCCATATCCTATTATCAGTTAATGGTCAGTGGCGGATATTCAATCCAGTTTTAATAAACCTTAAATTTCAATAAGTTAAGAGGTAATCGTGTTAAAAAAATTATTCCTACCCGCACTGATAATGCTCCTGATCGCGTGTCAGGGAAAATCGGAGAGTATGTCTGAATCTGAAAAAGGCACTCTCGTTGATGTGGTGAAAATCGATACAGAAATGGCAAATTCATTTTTGGAATTTTCCGGTGTCCTTCAACCCATTTCACAGGTGAATGTGTTCCCGGAAGCTGCCGGTAAAATCGAATACATCCGTAAATTTGAAGGTGACAAAGTCAACTCCGGGGATGTTCTGGCACATATTGAAGACCAGGATTATCAGGTCGGATTCGACCAGGCAAATGCCGCATTTCAACTGGCCACAGCCAATTTAGAAAACGCTACATCCAACTTTGATCGCCAGGCGAAGTTAAAGAATGAAGGATTTGCGTCTCAGGCCGCCCTGGAGGGGGTGGAAACAGCATATAAGATTGCTTCAGCGCAGGCGGATCAGGCTGAAGCGGCGATGAACCTCGCAAAATTACAACTTGCACGGACGTACATTACCACCCCAATCTCAGCGTATATTTTTTCCAGAGCCATTGAAATCGGACAGTTTGTCTCGATGGCCGCCCCCGCATATGTCGTCCAGGATATTCACCGGTTGAAAGTAAATCTGTCCGTGAACGAATTTAATCTGATGAATATCGGAAATCAATCGAAAGTTGTGGTTCGTTCGAATCATTTGCCGCATCGAATATTTTATGGAAAAGTAGCATTCATCAGCCAATCCGCATCTGCAGATGGAGGATTTCCACTGAGGATCGAGCTGGATAATTCTGATCTATCGCTATTGGCCGGCTGGACGGTTTCTATCGAAATCTATGAGCCAAAATCCAAAGCGCAGGTCGCCATCCCCGGCAAAGCGATGATGAAAAAAAGTGGTCACTGGGTTGCATACACGGTGAAAGACGGTATCGCCACTGAAAAAAAAATAGACCTGACTTCCCACATCCGGGAAAAGGTATATGTCCGTTCGGGACTGGATGCCGGCGAACTGGTCATCGTCAATGGCCAGGAATATTGTAAGTCCGGTGAACCGGTAGAGTTGAACAGGGAATGGACATCCCTCAATGAATATTTACAGGATAACCAGGATCAGTCCCGCCCTTAGCCATATCCATATAAAAGGACATTTTTCATGAAATTAATCCGATTATTTTTAAACAACTGGAGAGTCGTACTGCTCCTTTTGATCATCCTGCCTATTATTTCAGGGATTTTTGCGTTGGTTTCCATGCCGAAGGAACTGAACCCTGATATTTCGATTCCGGTGTTATTGGTAATCGTACCCTATCCCGGCGCTCCGCCGAACCAGGTGGAAACGCTCATCACCAATAAATTGGAAGATAAAATCAAAGGACTGAAAGATGTGGACTTTATCACGTCTACCAGCAGCACCGGATCATCCAGCATCGGGGTTAATTTTGAAGTGGGGACGGATATCGATCAAAAGTTGCGGGATGTTCGTGAAGCGGTAGCAGATGTCGAGAGTGAGCTTCCCGACGATATTCTGGACCCTATGGTGCTGGAGTTGAATTTCAGCGAAACCCCTATTCTCGTGATGTCCTTTAGCGGCGATGATTACGTTGAACTGACCCGTATGGCGAAGCAGTTGAAATCCGATATCGAAAATATCCCGGATGTGTTGAGTTGCGATGTGGTGGGCGGGGTCGAACGACAATTTGATATAAATATTGATCCTGCTTCTCTCGAACGGTATCGTCTGACCTTAAATGCCATCGTCGGCCTGATCGCCAGTGAAAACCTTGAGATTCCCGGCGGGACTCTCGAACTGGGGGGGAAAAAGTTTGTCACTCAGGTAAAGGGAAATGTTCATGATACCCACGATCTGGGAGAGTTGT
>Ga0100387_10002279_pt1 | contig 16307 bp, 18 predicted proteins | sample CryGeymeta201511_FD_81547 | JGI IMG/M metagenome (GOLD analysis project Ga0100387, IMG submission 81547) | Groundwater microbial communities from Crystal Geyser aquifers in Utah, USA - Crystal Geyser metaG 2015-11 | ecosystem: Environmental > Aquatic > Deep subsurface > Groundwater | place... | reverse complement strand
CACCTTTTTCAGTAAAAGCTTGGGGTTATGGAAGGATATAAGGCGAAGCCGCCTATCGGTTTTGATTATTTGTTACCGCAAGCCTTCAGAAAAAAAGGTGCGGGGTCTAAGGAGCGGTGTTAGTCGAGCGAAGCGAGACGTGCCGTGACCTGACTAAGTATTACCACTGCCCCCATAACTCAATTGGTAGAGTAGTTCCCTTTTAAGGAAAAAGTCGGAGGTTCGAGTCCTCCTGGGGGCACAAAGGGAGGAAAAGCACCTTGTCAATTTAAAATGGGAGGTAAAATAAAATGAAGGGAAGAAGGATTAAAATTGAGGTGCATAGAATTATTGATTACCTGAAGAAAAAGGGGAGCATGACTCCGAAAGATTTAGAATTAGACTTCGGATATAGCAATTTTAATAGCCTTTTAGTAATATCCGAGTTACATCGGAGAAATATCATCGAGCCAGGGGAATATAAATATGTTGACGAGAACAAAGTTGCAAGGATTTGGCATTTAACTGAGGAAGGAGAAAGAGTTGACAACTGGCCAGAAAAAATAGAGATGATTGGAAAAGAATTTCCTGTCATCTCTAAAGCCGGATTTGAAATAGTAAATTATATTTTAGAAAGTGCTCAAGCGTTAGGGATAGGGATATATAGGTTAGATGAATTAATTGAAAAATTGAAACTTCAATCACCAGAGATGATGGAACTAGTGAAGAGAGCCCATATTAATGTCCTGAAAGATTTTTCTTCAGAAGAGCTTCGCCAGTTAGCCCAAGAGATAAAAGAGTTTAAACTTTAGAAGCTTGGTTTAAAAAATTACTCCAAACCGCAGGTCAACTAAAGAGAGTGGCAAAATAACCACTCTTTTGATTTTGCTTTAAACTTTAAAATTGTATAATAGGAGCATGAAAAGAAGAAGAATAATTTTACATATTGATATGGACTATTTTTTTGCTCAGATAGAGGAAAGGGAAAATCCACAGTTTAAAGGGAAACCGGTGGTAGTGGGAGCGGACCCAAAAGGTGGCGAAGGACGGGGGGTCGTGTCAACTGCAAATTACAAAGCAAGGAAATATGGAATTCATTCAGCGTTGCCAATTTCAAAGGCTTATGAATTATGTCCTGAAGCTATATTTTTGCCGGTAAATATGGAACTTTACGAAAAGGTCTTTGAAAATATAATGAACATTATTAAAAAATATTCCCCAAAATGGGAAATAGTTTCTTTAGATGAAGCTTATTTAGATTTATCATTTCTTAAAAGTTATCAGAATGCCGAAGATTTAGCGAAAAAATTAAAAAAAGAAATTTTTGAAAAAGAGAAATTAACTTCAACCGTCGGAATTGGTCCAAATAAATTAATTGCCAAAATGGCAGCTAAGAAAGCGAAGCCCGATGGATTATTGATAATTAAGCCAAATCAAGTAAAAAACTTTCTTGAGCTATTGGATATTGAAGATTTACCAGGGATTGGCCCAAAAACAGGCGTGCGGATAAGACAAAGTCTCTCACTTGCATCACCCCAAATTCGCTCTCGCGAATTTCGGGGACCCCGAATAAGCTCGGAACATTATCTGGCGGCCCCCGTACGGATTAAGGATCTTAAAAGGTTGTCTAAAAGAGAGCTTATCGAACTTTTAGGAGTAGTGGGGGAGAGAATTTATGAGAGAGCTCGAGGCATTGATGAGCAAGAACTTACTTCTGAAGAAATCATTAAATCTGTTGGCAAGGAATATACTTTTGAAAGAGATACTCGAGACCCTGAAATTATTTTTAAAGCTTTTGAAAAAATTATTAAAGACGTGCACTACGAGTTAACCTCTAATCGATTTTCTTTTAAAACCATTACCGTTATTTGCCGATTTACCGGTTTCGAAACTCACACCAAATCAAAAACTCTAAAAAAGTCAACCAGCGATTTAGAAGTTTTAAAAAAAGAGTCCAAAAAACTTCTTTTGAAGTTTTTAATTGAGAATCCAAAGTTAATTCGATTGATTGGCTTGAGGGTTAAAATTTGTTAATATAATTAAAGATGAACCCCGTTAGAAATCTCATATTAAAATTAAATTTCTAACGGGACTTAATGCCATGAAAAATCAATCAAAAATTTCTAAGGTGGTGAAAAAATTTCTAATTCCATTTTTTTTAATAATTATAATCGGCGCTAGTTTTTGGTTGGGAACAAATTTTGGGAAATCCAAATGCGAAATTTGTCCTCCCCAAGAAATCAATTTTTCTTTATTTTGGGAAGCGTATCACAAATTGCAGGAAAAATTCGTTGATAAAGGAAAATTTGATATCCAAAAAATGATTTACGGAGCAATCTCTGGCATGGTAAAATCTTTGGAGGACCCTTATACTGTCTTTCTAAAACCAGAAGAAACGAAAAGATTTGTTGAAGATGTTAAAGGAACCTTTGAAGGGGTAGGGATGGAAATTGGAATCAGAAAAGGCCAGCTTCAGGTAATTTCACCCTTAGAAGGAACGCCAGCCCAAAGAGTAGGATTACGGGCTGGTGACAAAATTCTAAAAATCAATGGCACTTCAACGGTTGATATGACGGTTGAGGAGGCAGTTAGTTTAATTCGGGGACCAAAAGGCACTGAGGTTACTCTAACGATTTTTCGCGAAGAGTGGGAAAAATCTAAAGAGATTAAAATTGTCAGAGATATGATTGAAGTTCCTTCTTTGAAATGGGAATTGAAGACCACCCCGTGGGGGTACCCGATTGCTTATTTAAAACTCTATCAGTTTAGCGGAAAAGCGGATTCCGATTTTAAACAGGCAGCATTTGAGATTTTAGCCAGTCCGGCCCAAAAAATTATTTTAGATTTGCGTAATAATCCCGGCGGATATTTACAGGTGGCAGTAAATATTGCCGGATGGTTTTTGGAAAAGGGACAAGTTGTAGTTATTGAAGACTTTGGCAAAGAAGGAATGAATGAAGAGTATAAAAGCGCAGGTCCCGGAAAACTTTTGACTTATCCGATTGTAATTTTAATTAATGAGGGAACAGCTTCGGGGGCAGAAATTTTAGCCGGGGCCCTAAGGGATAATCGAAATGCAAAGTTAATCGGTAAAACCTCTTTTGGGAAAGGCTCGGTTCAGGAGTTAGAAAACTTAACGGGCGACTCCAGTCTTAAAATTACGGTAGCCAATTGGTTAACCCCTTCAGGTCTCCTTATTACCGAACAGGGGTTAAAACCTGATATTGAAGTGGAGATGACGGAAGAAGATTATCAGGAAGAACGAGACCCTCAACTTGATAAAGCTATTGAAATAATTAAGGAGATGAGATAAAATTAAAAAATGTAATAAATTTAAAGCAACTATGCGTGTTATTCTTCTTCAAGACATTGAAAAAGTGGGGAAAAAATATGAAGTTAAGGAAGTAACTGACGGTTACGCCAGAAATTTTTTGATTCCCAAGGGTCTAGCTAAGGTAGCCACCAGGGAAGCCCTTAAATGGATCCAGGTACAGAAAGAGATTTTGGAAAAGAAAGCAGAAGTAGAGCTTAAGAAAGTTCAAGATTTTGTTTCCAGAATAGATGGTTTGGAAGTGGTAATTCCAGTTAAGATAGGAGAGGAAAGACAATTATTTGAATCGATTACCCCTCAAAAAATCTCTGAAAAATTGAAAGAGTCGGGGTTTGAGGTTAAAAAAAATCAAATTGATTTAAAAGAGTCCATTAAAGAATTGGGTGAATTTCCAGTAAAAGTTCGTTTTGAACATAATTTAGAAGCAGAAATAAGAGTAATAGTTACAGAGCAAAAAAATGGATAGAAATTTATAGAAATTAGCTCGCGAAATTCGTAGAAACTTGTTGGTATTTGCTATAAATTTCAAATAGTTTCTATTAATTTCTATAAATTTCTATAATTTTGGCTATGCCAAAATTTATTTTTGTAGCCGGCGGAGTAATGTCGGGCATCGGTAAAGGAGTGGCTACGGCCAGTATCGGTAAAATCTTGCAGAGCAAGGGTTTTAAAGTAACCGCGATTAAAATTGACCCCTATATTAATGTCGATGCCGGGACAATGAATCCTATTGAACATGGGGAAATTTTTGTTACTGCTGACGGAATAGAGTGCGATCAAGATGTGGGAAATTACGAAAGATTTATAGACGAGAATTTAACCACGGATAACTATATTACCACCGGCAGGGTTTACCAGGCCGTAATTAATCGAGAGAGGAATTTAGGATACGGCGGGAAATGCGTTGAGGTGGTTCCCCACATTCCAGAAGAAGTGATTTCCCGGATAAAAAAAGTAGCATATTCCCAGCGAAGCTGGGACGGCTCGTCCGAATCAAAGATTCGGAATAGAGCCAGAATTAGCAAGCCCCCACACCAAAAATTTGGTGGTGGGGGCAGGGCTGATTTTGTTTTAGTCGAAATTGGAGGAACAGTCGGGGAATATCAAAACCTCCTCTTTTTGGAAGCTGCCAGAATGATGAAACTGGCAAATCCCAAGGATGTTCTTTTTATTTTAGTTTCTTATTTACCAATTCCAGAAATGATTGGCGAAATGAAAACTAAGCCCACCCAAACTGCGGTAAGATTATTAAATGAAGCTGGAATTCAGCCAGATATTATTTTGGGCCGCTCTCGAGTTCCTTTAGATGAACTGAGGAAAAGAAAAATATCAATTTTTTGTAATGTCCAAAAAAAGGATGTTATTTCTGCCCCAGATATTGAATCGATTTATGAAATCCCAATAAATTTTGAAAAAGAAAATCTGGGAAATCAAATTTTAAAAAAATTTGGTTTGCGACCAAGAAAAAAGAATTTAAAAGATTGGGGAAAATTAGTAAAAGTAATTAAAACAGCTAAAAAACCAGTGAAAATTGGGATAGTTGGAAAATATTTTGAAACTGGGAAGTTTACTTTAATGGATTCTTACATTTCAATAATTGAAGCAATAAAACATGCCTCTTGGTTTTTCAAAAGGAGGCCGGAGATTCATTGGCTATCCGCCGAATACTACGAGCCCGCCCAAATTCCAAAGAAATTTGGTGCTGGCGAGAACAGTTCTCGTAGTGTTAAAGAATTAAAAAATTTTGATGGTATTATTGTTCCTGGTGGCTTTGGTAGCCGAGGGATTGAAGGAAAAATAAAAGCAATTGAGTTTTGCAGAAAAAATAAAATCCCTTATCTGGGATTATGCTTAGGAATGCAGTTGGCGGTGGTTGAATTTGCCAGAAATGTCTGTAAGATAAAAGACGCTAATTCTACTGAATTTGAGCCAAATTGCCGGCAACCAGTAATTGATGTTATGCCAGAACAAAAATCCATTTTAAAAGAAAAAAGTTACGGCGGAACAATGAGATTAGGAGAGTATAAATGTAAAATTAAGCCCAATACCATTAGTTCCAGAACCTACAAAACATTAGACATTGTTGAACGCCATCGCCACCGCTATGAATTAAACAATGCTTTTAGGGAAGCATTGGAAACGAAGGGGATGGTAATGGCTGGGATAAATCCCGAAAAAGACCTGATAGAGATTATAGAGCTAAAAGAACCCCCCTTTTTTGTAGCAGTTCAGTTCCATCCGGAATTTAAATCGAGGCCCCTAAGGCCCCATCCATTGTTTAGGGAATTTATTAAAGCTTGTATAAAAAAGAGGGCTAAATAGCCCCCTTAAAAAGAATTGGTTAATCTTATCTCGATGACATCTTGATCAAATCTTTTTTCTGCCTTTTCTTGAGTGATATTGAGTTTTTTTAAAATCCTCTTTAGTTCATTTTCGAATTTTTGACCTATCAACAGAGTCCGAGATCCTGGCATTTTACAACCTGGAAATCGAACTACCTCTTTAAAAAATCTGTCTTTCTGATCATCGTCTTTTAAACGAATCCAGATCGTCTTTAATACCATAAACCCTCCTTTTTTGTTAAGATTCTCGCGTCTGACGCGATTCTACTGATACTATTTTAGCAATTCTTTGAGAGTTGTCAAATCTTTTTTTTCTTTTCGTTCCAAATTTAACCACACCTTCTTTTAGGGCGTATAATGTATCATCCGATCCGCGTTTCACATTTTTCCCGGGAAGGAATCTTGTGCCTCGCTGACGAATAATAACCATTCCTGGTTTGGCTTTCTGGCCTTCGTACAGCTTTACTCCAAGATATTTTGGCAGAGAGTCCTTTCCCAATCTGGTAGCACCAGTAGCTTTAGTCTTGGCCATATTTGCTTCATTTATGTTATCAAAACTGATTCAATTTGTCAAAGCCCATCAAGCTGATATTATTTTGGTAATTGGAGTTATCCTTATTTCTTTACTTTCTTTTGCCGTTGGCTATATTACCGCCAAATACCAGGCAAAAGAACCGCTAAGGATAGAAGAAAGTCACACCAATATAAGAACCTCGCCTTCGGCGAGAACCTTGAATGCTTCGCATTTAAGAACCTGCCTCGCTTCGCTCGGCAGAACCTTGATTCGCTAGTGTATAAATATATAATCTTGAATTAAGAACCTGCCTCGCTCAGCTCTTGCAGAACCTTGAATGCTTCGCATTTAGTTTTATAAAAAAATGAAAGAATTAAACCAGAAGTCAAAATTTAATATTCCTTGTAATGGCAACCAAAAACTAAAAACCCAAATTTTAAGGGTAACAGAGGATGTTGAACTTAACACCCTATTGAAGATGTCAAATATCACCGCCATAGACCGTCTCGGTTACAATGACCACGGTCCAACTCACATAAAGATTGTTGCTAATTCTGCCCTAAGAATATTGCGACTCTTAACAAAAAAGGGGATAGTACCGAATATAGTTAAGGATTATAAGGATTATAAGTTTCAAAATGAAGATGCCGAAATTATCGTTGTTTTATCGGCTATCCTGCATGACATAGGTCATGCTGTTCACCGAGAAAGACACGAGCTTTTATCGGCAATTTTTAGTGAAAAAATTATAGACAGATTGCTTGACGGTTTATACAAGAAAGAAGAAAAAGCTATTGTTAAATTTGAAACCATCCACAGCATATATTCTCACGAACCAAATATCAGACCTACGACATTGGAAGGAGGAATTATGAAGGTGGCCGATGCTCTTGATATGGAGAAGGGAAGAGCGAGAATTCCTTACCAAATCGGAAATGTTAATATTCATTCTTTATCGGCAATGGCAATCGAAAAAGTTGAAATATTTGAGGGTAAAGAAAGGCCGGTAAAAATAGTTATTTATATGTCAAATCCGGCCGGAATCTTTCAGGTAGATGAATTATTAAAACAAAAAGTAAAGACTTCGGGAATTGCCCAATTTCTTATCATTGAAGCAAGACTATTAAAAAAAGGTCAAGGAAAGATTCTTAAGAGTTTTAAATTTTGATAAGAACCTGCCTCGCTTCGCTCGGCAGAACCTTGATTCGCTAATGTATAAATATATAATCTTGAATTAAGAACCTGCCTCGCTTCGCTCGGCAGAACCTTGATTCGCTATTGTATAGATACCTTGTCGGGTGGTGGGTGGGTTGTAGTCTTTAATTAAGAAATAAATAAAGATGAATCAATTATTAAAAAAATCAATTAAAGAATATCAAAAAACTCAGGAGATAATTTACAGAATTCAGGGGTTTTCTAATGAAATAAGGGCCAGGTCTAAAAAGGCAATTGCTCTGTTGCGAAGAGATAATATTAAAGAAAGCAAAAGAATAATTTTAGAAATAGAGAATAATTTTCGAGCAATCAATAAATTGGTTAAGAAAAATGATGGTTTAACAAGTCAAAATTTTTACAAGGAGGCAGTTGAAGAATATGTTGAAGCCATAATATTTTATAATTTTTTGACCAAATCTAAAAAGGAAATTCCTGGTTTTGTCAAAGTGAAACCAGAAGAGATTATTTCTGGGATTTGCGATTTTACCGGCGAACTGGTTAGGAGGGCAATTACCGTAGCTGGTGTAGAAAATTTTAAACAATTAGTCTTATATAAAAAGGTAATTGAAAATGTTGCTGAGGAACTCACCAGGATTGGTTTTAGGGGAAAGTTAAGACAAAAATACGATGAGGTAGAAAGAAATTTAAGAAAGATAGAAGATATTTTATACGATATTAAATTAAAAAAGTAAACCCCGCACCTATTTTGCCATAGAATTACTAACTTTTAAAAGTAATAATAACAAAATAGTGTTATACTTTGGCGGCACACGATGGGCGAATAGCCCAGTCCGCTTTCGGCGGACAAACTACTCGTTTAGTGTGCCGCAAAACAGTTGTTTTGCAAAATAGGTGCGGGGTAAACATATGAGAATTTTATCAAAATCAAAAACAAAAATTTCTAATGAAATGAACAATGTTCCTTACCATGTCGGAATTATTATTGACGGAAACCGAAGATGGGCAAGAAAAAGAGGACTTCCTGCCCTTGAAGGTCATCGCCAAGGTTTAGAAAAAGTAAAAAAAGTAATAAAGTGGTGCAAAGCCCGGGGAATAAAAATTTTAACCTTTTACATTTTTTCTACGGAAAACTGGAGTCGTTCAAAAATAGAGGTCTATTATTTAATGAAATTACTTAAAAGAGTTCTGACTAAAGATATAGAAACAATTAATAAAGAAGGGTTCCGAGTCCAAATTATTGGTCAAAAATGGAAACTGTCTCCTCAATTGCAAAAACTAATAAAAAAAGCAGAGGAATTAACAAAAAATAACAAAGCAGGAATTTTAAATTTAGCCGTAAGTTATGGAGGGAGAGCAGAAATAGTTGAAGCAATTAAAAAAATTATCGAAAAGAAAATCCCTTCGGCTGAAATTACTCAAGATTTGGTTTCTCAAAATCTTTGGACCGGAAATTTGCCCGAGCCCGATTTAATTATTCGAACCGGGGGAGAAAAGAGAATTTCCAATTTTTTAATCTGGCAGGCGGCTTATGCGGAACTTTATTTTTGCCCAAAATATTGGCCCGATTTCACAGAAAAAGATTTAGACGAGGCCCTGGTAAATTTTGCCTCCCGCCAGCGGAGATTTGGAAAATAAAAATTTAGCAAAGCCCAGTAGAGGAATTTCGACTTGCCTTGCAATTTTAAGGTTTTCTGAAAGAAAACCTTTGTCGAAATTCTCCTACTGGGCAAAGGTCGCCGAAATTTTAAAAATATTTTTATGGAGCAAAAAGAAGTTCAAATTAAAGCAAAAGATGACGATTTAAAAGGGGTTTATTCAAATTTAATGATAGTGTTGCATACAAAAGAAGAGTTTTGTCTTGATTTTGTAAACACTTTTAACCCCCCGATACTTACTGCCAGGGTTTTAATGAGTCCGGCCCACCTAAAGCGAATGATTCAGGCTTTGGGTGTGAATATGAAGAAATACGAAGAGCGATTTGGGGCCGTGGAGGCCGCTGAAGAACCTAAGGCACCTATCGGATTTCAATCCTAGGAGGCAGCCTCGCCTTCGGCGAGGGCTGAACTCCCGAAAAGTAACATCACAAAAAATGGAGATTAAACGCGTAATAGTCGGATGGCTTAGGACGAATTGCTATTTATTAAGTTCGGGGGATGAGCTCGGAATTATTGATCCGGGAGGCGACGAGGGTGAAATTTTAAAAGAAATTAGCAAAACAGGTATAAAGCTAAAATATATTATCAATACCCATTATCATCCCGATCACATATTAGCCAATGAAGAGATAAAGAAAAAAACCGGGGCTAAAATTTTAATTCACCAAGCAGAAAAAGAATTCATTAACTTTGAGCCCGATAAATTTTTAAAAGATGGAAATGAGATAAGAATAGGAGTGGGGGACTCCCCGAGTGTTTTAAAAATTTACCATACTCCCGGACATACAAAAGGAAGTATTTGTTTAGCGGGGGACAATTTTATTTTTACCGGAGATACTTTATTTAAAGATGGATGTGGACGGACAGATCTTCCCGGCGGTTCCCAAAAAGATATTGAAGAATCTTTAGAAAAATTATTAAAATTGCTAAAACCCGGTACAACCTGCTATCCCGGCCACGGCGAAATTTTTAAAATAAGAACCTGCCTTGCTTCGCTCGGCAGATTCTTATTGTTTTAAATTTTTACCGCTGTGGTATTGGCGATGGACATCGCGGAGGCGCTTGTTCGTTACATGAGTATATATTTGGGTTGTGATAATGCTTTGATGTCCCAGGAATTCCTGGATTGTTCTTAAATCAACTCCCTGGGTTAACAAATCGGTGGCGTACGAATGACGAAGAGTGTGGGGGGTAGTAAAAAGAGGAATGCCAGCTAAAATTGCGTATTTTTTGACGATTTTCTCTATGGAACGTGCAGTTAAACGAGCCTCCGCACCTTTCCTAGATTTATAATGAATAAACAAAGCCTTATCTTTATCTTTACGGGTTTCTAGGTACTTTTTGACCCAAGAAAGAGCTCTCTCTGAAAAATAGACCGTACGAGGGTGGCCTCCCTTGCCAATGATTCCAATTTCCAAGTCCTTCTCGTCTTTTAATTCCGAGCCCTGCGAGGAATCAAGGTTCTGACGAGCGGAGCGAGGAGTGGTTCTTAAATGCGAAGCATTCAAGGTTCTGCCGAGCGGAGCGAGGCAGGTTCTTATATTAGCGAATTGCTCCTGGTTAAGAGCAACCAGTTCAGCTATTCTAAGGCCGGTTGAGAAGAATGTCTCCAGAATAGCCCTGTCTCTTAACCCAATTGTCTTTTTGGTATCAGGAGCCAGTAAAAGCCGCTCAACTTGGTCTAGATTAAGGAATTTTACCGTTTTTTCCTTCCTAGCATCCTTTGGGAGCGATATTTTGTCTGCCGGAAGGGATTGTATATCTTTGGCCGTAAAATAGCCCAGAAGGGCTCTCAGAGCGATAAGATAGTAGTTTTGGGTGATTCTCTTAAGGGGTTTGCCCTTTTTATCCTGAAAGCGGGATAAATAAAGGCGATAGGCCCAAATATCATCAGCGGTCAATTCATGAGGGGTTAAATCGGTCTTTTTTGCCTTTTTTAACCAAGAAACAAACTTTTGGAGGTAGCGATTATAGTTTTCCTGAGTTTTGTCTGCCAAACCTTTTTCAACTTCACAATAATCTAAAAAATCGGGGATATGTTTTATAATTGGTTTACTTGATTTTTCCATAGTATTAGAGGGGAGGAGTTTATTTATAAGATCCCGAGATGGGGCTATATTTTCCCTATCTTAAGAAACGCTTTACCAACATTGTCCGTCCTTTTCTACCTTTATAATAAAGGGTGTAAAAACCCCTGTCAAGTGGAAAAATCCCACTTCCCCACCCACAAGAACCACTATTTTTTGAATAAGAATCGGGAGTTCAGCCCTCGCCGAAGGCAAGGCTGCCTCCTAGGGATGAATAAATTTCTATTTTTATTTTATTATTTCCTTGAATCTTTCCCAAAGAGATTTGCCGACTTCTGGCGCCTCTTTTTTTATTTCCTGTTTTTCTTTTTCAAACTCCTCTTCAATAACAGGTTTTTTCTTTTCAATTTCTTTTTCAAGGGGAGGTTTTATCTTTTCTTTGAAAAATCCAATAATCCATGGCCAAACCGCATTTTCCAACCAGTTTTTGGCCCAGTTCCACATTTTACTCCAAATCGGCATTACCTCTTCTTTCCAAAGCTTCTCCAAAATTCCCGGGAGCTTTTCTTTTGCAGCTTCACCAAATTTCTCCCCCATTTCTTTTGCCCCTTCTAATGTTTTTGGGGGCTGAAATGGTTGCTCTTGGGCAAAACTAAAACTTGGCAAAAAAAATCCAAATATTATTAAAATTGATATAAATTTTTTAATCATTTAGAAATTAGAAATTAGAAATTCTAGAGCAGTCCCTTAGCCCATTTGATTCTTTTAAGTGTTTTTTCTTTTCCCAAAATTTCAGCAATTTCAAAAGGACCGGCCGAAGCCTCTTTTCTTGTCAGGGCAATCCTGAATGGCCATAAAAGGTATCCCCTATCCTTTACCCCGTACCCAGCTTGCTGAGGGGCTAAGCCTGCTCCAATCTTTTCAGCTTCTGGTAATAAAATTTTTTCTAAATTTTCCTTGTTCCACTGCTCAGATTTTATTTTAGACAACAATTTCTCTAATTTGTCAAGGGAGTTTTTAAGTTCTTTATCGGTCATTTCTAAACGAGGGGCGGTCGGCTTCCATTTTAAGAGTTCTTTATTGTATTTTATCACATCTTTTTTAAAGAAAAAATCAATTAATTCAGGAATTTCTGATAATGTTTTAAGTCTTTCTTGGTATAAACCAACTATTTTTTTTAGCAACTCGAAATTAATTTCTTCTTTGGTTTCATTTACTATAAAATTTTCGAGAAATTCTATTCCCGGGGCTCCCAAAAAACTTATTTTGGGGCCGATTCTTCGCGGTTCCGGTTTTGGAGTAATTAATCCTGCCTCAATCAAATAAGGAAGACAAAGCTCGGTTAATTTATCTAAAGATTTCTGCCTAATATAAAAACCGTTTAAATAATTTAATCTTTTAATATTAAAAATCGCTCCTCCTTTTTGAACCTTCTCCAGAGAAAATTCCTTAATTAAAGAATTGATGTTAAAAATTTCTCTTTCCCCGCCCGGGTTCCAGCCCAAAAATGCCATAAAATTAACCATCGCTTCCGGTAAATAACCCATTTTTCTGTATTCGGAAATAGCTGTAGCTGCATGTCTTTTTGATAATCTAATTCGATCCGGCCCCAAAATTAAAGGTAAATGAGCATATTTCGGCCTGGGGAAACCCAGGGCTTCCTGAATTAAAATCTGTTTTGGGGTATTGGAAATATGATCTTCTCCCCTAATGACATGAGAAATTTTCATTTCAAAATCGTCAATAGCGCAAGTAAAATTATAAAGTGGAGAGGTTAAATTCTTGGCAATAACGATATCCCCTAGTAAGGAAGTATCGAACTCTATATGTCCCCTAATTAAATCACTAAATTCTACTTTTTTTGCAGGTAATCTAAACCTAATAACTGATGATTTTCCTTCAGCTAAATACTTTTGAACCGTTTCTTTTGGTAGGGCAGCGCATTTTCCATTGTAGTGAGGCGACTCTCCAATCGATAACTGATACTGTCTTTGGGCTTCCATTTCTTGTTCAGAGCAAAAACAAAAATACGCCTTATCTTCAGAAAGAAGTTTTTCTAAATATGTGGCATAAATATTTAATCTTTCACTTTGTCTGTATGGACCGAAAGCCCCACTAATATCAGGCCCCTCATCCCATTCAATCCTTAGCCATTTTAAACTTTCTATAATATCTTTCTCAAATTCAGAATTTGATCTTTCCAAATCAGTGTCTTCAATTCTTAAAATAAAGATACCATCATGTTTCTTTGCGGATAAATAATTAAAAAGAGCGGCTCTGGCTGTTCCGATGTGTAGCTTTCCCGTAGGAGATGGAGCAATCCTTACTCTTATTTTTTCCATAAAATTTTGTTAGGTTTTAATAAATTAAATATTCAACAAGGTATTTGGCAATTATTTCTGCGGCTCTGGGCTGGGAAAATTCCTTAGCCTTCTCTGACATTTCTTTTAATTGGTCTTGTTTGGAAAGAAGATATTTTAATTTTTCAAAGAAAAAACCAGGAGTTAAGTTTTCTTCTTCAATTACAATGCATGCTCCCAATTTTTGACACAAATAAGCATTTTTAATTTGGTGATTCTGGGCGGCTTCCGGTAAGGGAATTAAAATAGAAGGTTTTCCGCAAGCCGCAACTTCAAAAATACTGCCCGAGCCTGCTCGACTTACCACTATGTCACAGATTTTTAAAGCATGCTTTAGCTCGGTTTCATTTAAAAAAGGAAAGGGGTGATAATACTTCTCAAAAGGAGGTTTAACCATTGCTTTGGCTTCTGCTTCTACTTCTTGAAAATTTTTGGAACCGGTTTGGTGAATAATTTGAAAATTGCTAAGCATTTGAGGCAAAATATCCAGAATTAAATCATTAATTCTTTGAGCTCCCTGAGATCCTCCTAAAATTAAAATAGTCGGCTTCCCCTCTACCAGTCTAAAAAGTTTTTTAGCTTCTTGAGCATCACCGGCCAGAATTTCTTTTCGAATAGGATTACCTACTGAAATTATTTTTTTCGGAGAAAAATAGGTGGTTTCTTTGACCGGAAAAGATACAAATATTTCTAAGGCAAATTTACTTATTAATTTATTGGTAAAACCGGGGGCAATGTCTGATTCGTGTAAAATAATTGGAACTTGAAAAATCCAGCCCAAAATAGAAACAGACAAAGAACCGTATCCCCCTTTGCTAAAAATTAAATCGGGAAAAAGGAAGAAAATATAAAAGAAACTTTGCAAAAACCCGATTGGAATCTTTAAGATATCAATCAGGTTTTGAGAAAATGCTTTTGGTCCGCCGTATCTTCTAATTTTTCCAGCCAGAATTGTTTTAACCTTAATTCCTTCTCTGGAAAGCAAAAATACGGTTGATTCGTCCTTTGGACCAATATAATAAAATCTAAAATCCGGTCGAATTTTTTTTATCTCCCTAACTATAGCAATGATTGGAAAAATATGACCTCCGCTCCCCCCACCAGTAAAAATTATTCTCATCCTTTCGTAACTTAACAACTAATAACCAATAACTTATAACCGTTGCCGGTTGTTAGTTGTCAGTTGTTGGTTGAATGTTTTGAAATATTAAGCAGTATTCCCACCCCCATTAATTCAGCTATTAGATGCGATCCACCATAACTAATAAAGGGTAAGGGAATGCCAGTTAAGGGCAAAATTCCTATTATTGAACCAATATTGACAAATCCCTGAATTACAATCCAGGAAGTTATTCCCAGGGCCAAAATTTGGGAAAACTTATCGGAAGATCTTCTTGAAATTTTAAACCCCTGCCAGGCAAAAATAAAAAAAAGAGTAATTAAAAATAAGCTTCCAATAAAACCGGTTTCTTCGGCAAAAGTGGCAAAAATTGAATCGGAAATAGAGTGGGGTAAAAATCCAAATTTTTGAATTCCCATTCCCAGTCCTCGTCCCCAAATGCCACCCGAACCTATGGCAATTAAGGCTTGATTGATTTGGTAGCTTATTCCCATTGGGTCAAGTTCTGCTTTGAGGAAGGTAAAAATCCTATTCAATCTGTAAGGAGCAAGACCAATTAAGACAATTAGGCCGGCAACACCGGCTAAAATTAAAAATACAGTGTGAAAAATTCTGGTGTTAGCCGTAAAATACATCAAAATCGCCACCAAAGCAATTATTCCCAAGGTGCCAATGTCTGGTTGAAAAATTAAAAGTAAGCTAATTAAGCCGATAATTATTAAAAAAGGAACTAAAAGACGATTTAATCCTTCATCAAATAAAGTTCCCGGCCAAAATTTATTAGCCAAGGATAAGTGCCTCCTTTTGCTTTGCATTTTGCTTTGCATTTTGGTATCTGAAACCTTAGCGTAGGTTTTTGCACGGGGCTCTCTTTTTGAAATCCAGGCCGCTAAATATAAAATAAATCCAATTTTTAGAAATTCAGAAGGTTGAAAGGAAATGGGACCTAAATTCAGCCAACGGGAAGCCCCCCCAAAAGAAAGTCCAATTTTTGGTAAAAGTGCCATTCCCATTAGTACGAGAATCACCAATAAACCAAGCGGGGTCCATTTTCTGATAACGGTTATTGAAAGAAAAAAACACATTCCCCCAAGCAAAAGCCCTAAAAAGACGCCATATTTTATTTGATGAAATAAAATATGGGTAGGAGAACCGAAATTTTGCTGAGAAATCGAAGCAGAGCTACTATTCAAGATTAAAATTCCTAAAATTAACAAAAAAGCAGAAACCCCTAACAAAATGTAATCAAAACCACGAGTTCTCACCCTCATAATTTCATTTTACCCTGCCCTTTTTTGTTTTTCAAATGAAGCAAAGACCTCCTACCAGTAATTCCTACACTCGGGACGCGAGGCGCTTTCGCGATCAGGTCGCGAGGCGTTTTCGCGATCAGGTCGCGAGGCGTTTTCGCGAAGCGAAACGCCCCGACCGAGCGAAACGCCCCGTCCTTATCTTCCCTCCAGTCTTTACCCATTTTTTAAATTGGTCCCCTCTTTCTTTATAATTTCTGAAAATTCCAAAACTGGGAGAGGCGGGAGATAACAAACAAATTTTTCCTCTTTTAGTATGCAAATAAGACAATCTTACAGCCTCTTGCATATTTTTAACGAAATAGTGCAACAAACTTTCTAAAACTCTTTCGGGACGCGAGGCGCTTTCGCGATCAGGTCGCGAGGCGTTTTCGCGAAGCGAAACGCCCCGACCGAGCGAAACGCCCCATCCTTGGTGTTTGACGATTTCCAGCCAAATTCTTTCGCCGGTAACTGGAAACAAAATTAACGTCTTAACCTTGCTTTTTAGGAT
>Ga0100387_10002274_pt1 | contig 16321 bp, 10 predicted proteins | sample CryGeymeta201511_FD_81547 | JGI IMG/M metagenome (GOLD analysis project Ga0100387, IMG submission 81547) | Groundwater microbial communities from Crystal Geyser aquifers in Utah, USA - Crystal Geyser metaG 2015-11 | ecosystem: Environmental > Aquatic > Deep subsurface > Groundwater | place... | reverse complement strand
CCGCATCCCAGTAATACACCACATCTGCTGACGTGCTTCCGGAGTAGGGACAAACCTCATCATAGTCATCAATATGACCAATGGTTGAACCGGCATCCGCATAGGGTACGGCATCCACGATGAATGGATTTGCCATGGTTTCACCCAATACCATACTGGGATCAACATAGTCCGGATGGGTCCAGTTGAGAACCAGTGAAGCGCCGGTATCACCCACTGTGAAGTTTTCAGGGGCAATATAGTCACAGGTCGGTGGTTCTGCCGTCGTGGCACATGCAGGCGGATCAGAGGGTGCAGATTCCTGCGCCCAGTCGTTCGTTGCAGTAACCACACCACAGACTTCTACATTATAATCGAATCCGATAATATCAATAAAATAACCGGATGTGGTAAATACATAACTGTCACCGCCATAATCAAAATATAAAGTGAAGAATGTGTCACGGTTTACATTTCTGGTCTGGTTTGTACCATCTGCCAGATTGAACACAGCCCTGGTATTTTGGACAGAATGTGCTATTTTGTCCAGGGAGTACATTTTTGTTTCACTATTAACGGGATCTCCGTCATTGTTTCCTGAATCTTCGGCACAATCACCTTCGTCAAAGTTGAACTCTGCGCAATCAAAGAAGATATCGAAACCATTCCATGAAAAGGATCCGTCGTCACAGTAGCCGTCGCCGACCCAGTCGGCGGGGGCGCAGTTTCCATTGCAATCGGGAATTTCAAACTCGGGGCATTCGATACCGCCGCAGTCGCCGTCGTCAAAGTTGAACCCGGCGCAGTTGAAGTCCATTCCCCAGGTGCCGTCATCACACCAGCCGTCGCCGATCCAGTCCAGATAGTCGTCTGCACAGACGCCGACACAGTCATAAACCTGACAGAAATCGGGACCCGTCCATTCCCAAGCCCAGGTAATACCCGAAACCACATCGGCATCATCCCACCAGGCTTCGGCAGTTACGTTTGTGGGCGCATCCGGGGGATCCCCAAGGAATACGACACATGCCTGGTTGGAAGAATTCGCTGTTCCTTCATCATAAACTGCCCGGACAGTGTAACAATAATCGAAATACAGATCGAAGGCAAATTCATCCAGATAGGAATACACACCCGCATCCACAGAGCCCACCATAGTACCGTCACGATAAATGTCATATCCGATCAGGTTACGTTGAGCTTCATTTGCATAAGAGGGATATGATTCGCTGCCGCCGGTATTCACGATGGAGCCGTCATGGATAGCCGCTGTATTTAAATCAACGTTATGTCCAAAAATGGCAGGAGGAGTTTCATTGTGGTAAGAAACCGCTTCGAGATCATAATCTCCGCCAACCCATGCGGTAAACATGTAGTCACCGCCATAGCCGAGAAAGTCGCCTGTGTACCAACTACCGGCATCATAGGTGTACATATTATTGGGGAAGTCTACGCCTCCATCAATACCGAACCCTTCGGGATCACCGGTAACCGACCAGTTATCTGCATGGGATGCAACGACATAAAATGAACCGAACATTCCGGTGTAACCGGGATAGACGGTTGCCCACCCGTCGACAGATGTGGTGAATTCATCCCAGATCATATTCCCGGGAACGCCTCCATTGTCGTCAAACACCATCAACCGGACGGGTCCGTGTGTGGAATTGGGCCACGGCCAGTAGGCATCGCCTTCAGACAAGATTTTCACAGATACCGCCTGAATGTCATAGAGACCAGCGACGTCAAAACGGGTGCCATGGGCATAACCGTTATTATAATTATCATAATAATAAAATGCGTTGGCAAGTACGCCATCATGATACTGAATCGTTGTGGGGGCTTCCGCAGGATCATGCCAATCCAACTGTGTACCGGTCGGGGTAGCGACAGCCGTCAATCCCCATGCAGGATCAGGATAGATGCAACTGCCGTCGTCGTAAATAGCGCCGGGATCATAATTGCTCGCATTCGGATCGATACAGCCCAATTCGGAAGGATCCACCAGTAAAAGCTGTCCGCTGTAGGGCGCGCCGCCGGAGAGCAGGAATGCGCCGCCGGCATCATAGAGTTCCCAACTCACCTCACTCTGCCAAAAACCTCCGCCCACTGTAATGTCAAAAACACCGTCTGGTAAACATAAACCGGCTTCACCGTAAATTCCACCGGGGAGGGTAACGGATTCCAGGAGGGCTCCACCCATATCGTACACATTGAAATAGTTACCATTCCACCCGTCGCCCCATGAATCATACATGTATAGCATAAGTTCATTATCAAAGCAGGTCTGTATCTGAGAACCGGTAATGTTTAGCGCATAATTCCCAAATGATGAACTATACCCATATACCTTCACAAAATAATCACCTGCAGCCGGATTGGAAAGCGTCACCTGGGACTGCAGGCCGCAAAAGTCGTCATTGTATAACAGGTATGAACCGTCGGCGCAGTCACCCCACACCTCAATTTTCGTATCGTAGTCGGACCCGCATAATGAGAAGGTCACATCGGAGAAGTTTTCACCCACATTGACCGTCCACCAGTTGGCGCCATAAGATTCAATTGCGCCATAGACTTCAGGATCATTGACATCTCCGTAATTGTACGGATTATCACATGCCAGTCCAGAGGGTAAAACGCCTGAAATATCCAATGTGTAATCACCATAACTTGAACCATACCCATATACCTTCACAAAATAATCACCTGCTGCTGGTGCGGAAAGCGTCACTTGGGACTGCAGGCCGCAAAAGTCGTCATTGTATAACAGGTATGAACCGTCGGCGCAGTCACCCCACACCTCAATTTTCGTATCGTAGGCGGACCCGCAGAGTGAGACGACCACAGCATCGAACCCGCCGGGGTTCTCAAAGGTCCACCAGTTGGCGCCATAACTTTCGATTGAACCGGCAACAGAAGGATCATTGACATTCAGGTACGGCATCGCGGTATCGCAGGTGGCGCCATCCGGTCCCGCCTCGACATCTATAGTCCAGACAAAAGGACCGGGACCCCAGTAGTCGTCCCAGAAAATGTAATAGGTCGCACCGGCTATCGCGTTGAAAGAGGCTTCGGACGCATAATTGTAGTACGGGCAATCTCCATACATATCATCACTGGAAGCGATGGCATTCGCACTATAACTGCCGGTGAAATCGCCGCAATCTGCGAATACGCCAAACCGGGTGTCTGCTAATTGACCGTCCAAACAAGATGAAATGGTGACCGTACCATTAACATCCGGGGTGAAAAGAAACCATTGATCTGCACCGGATCCATCGTTGGAGCCTTCGAATGCAGGTATGGGGTCTTCGCAGGTATCACCGGTTGGTTCGCCATCCGTCGTGTATGGAATCGAAAATGGTGTACTTTCAGAATAGCTAAAACTACCGCCGGTGACGATGACGTCGGCGCCTGTAGACAAGGTGTAGTAACCTTCGCCATATGCGCAACAAATCCCGTCGCCGTATAAATCATAGATGTTGAATATATAATTGCCATCGTCAAGGCAGAATGTCCCGGCGTAATCCGTAAATCCTGCATATGATCCGCCTGAATAGAGTATAGTACCAAGATCATCAGTTAAATCCCAGGAGGTTTCATCTGGGTAGCCATCGAATAAAATATACAGGTCAACATCGGTGCATGTGAACTGCTGGGTCATGTCAATGGTGTAACTTCCGCACTCGCCGCCATATCCGTCAACTATGATATAATAGGTGCCGGCTGCCAGAACGAGGTTTGTCAGTTCTGACACAAAACCGGGGCAGGAATCGTCGTTACAGCCCACCTGATTCATCTGGTCATCAAAAACATAAAGCTTAGTATCATATAAACTGCCGGTGCAGAGAGAAATGTCATACGTCCCTCCGCCGGTGGTAAATTGATATACGACGTCCGGGGATGTGCTCCCGGAATAAGGACAAACCGCATCATAGTCATTCGTGTATCCGCAGGTCGTGCCGGTATCCGAAAAAGGCAGTGAATCAATGATTGTCGCATCGGCTACCGTATCGCCTCCCTGGCGCGGTACAGGATATAATGAGGGATCGTAGTTTAGGTTCGTTTCAATTTTGGATTCATCCACCTGGTTGACGGACACCCCCGGCGTACCGGCTCCTTCCAGAAGTTCAGGATGGGATTGATAAAATTCGAGTTTTGTTTGAATTTTAGTTTCATTAATTGAATTATAATATTCAATTTTTTCCTGAATCCTTTGCTCAATTAACGAATTGTAATAATCAGTTTTAACCTGATTATATTCCACCGAACCCGGCTCAATATTCTGCAACAATAATAATAATTCATTTTCGGGGACATTTTGAGCGAGTTGTTGGTAGTATTCTGTTTTTATTTGATTATATTCAGGGGAGTCTTGTTTGAGGTTTTTAAGTTGGTTCAGCAGGTCTGCTTCAGAAGCAAAGACCATACTACACCAGGAAAGACCGAGAATAAAAATCAAACTGTACAAGTTTTTTCTCATGTGTATCTCCATTGTTTGATGATTGATTTCAAAATGTGGTTTTGGATTTTTTTTATATTATCAATATTTCGATTAATAATTATATGTGATAAAATCTAAATAAATCCACACCGTACTTCCGCGTGAATATACTTTAATTATTCGATAACAGGCATCAATTTTTTTTTTAAAATGTTAACAAATTTGTACAGAACACCTCCTTTATGGTTGAAAAATAAACAGTTCCGCCTGATCCGAATTCGTTTTTTAATTAAACGAAAGGACCCGGTTAAAAAGAGTCGGCTATGAATTTAATTCTTCCCCGGGAGCAAGTCCAAAATGTTTTCTTAATCCATAGGTACAGAGGTAAAAAAACGGGGTATCGGTGAGTGCGACGATAACCTTGAAGAAAAATCCATTCAGCAGAAGCGCCGGGAACCGTTCCCACCCGATAACGCCGAATACACACAGGAGCAGGAGCACAGCAGAAGTATCCACCAGTTGGGAGACGATGGTGGATCCGTTATTTCTGATCCAGAGATGTCTGCCATGGGTCAGTTTTTTCCAGAAATGGAAAATCCGGATGTCAATAAACTGTGCAGCGAGGTAAGCGACCATCGAGGCAAAAATTGCCGGACCGAACAATCCAAAAACCGTATGGAACATTTCTCCCCCAACCGGTGACCAAGACGTGGCCGTCGTATAATCTGCCAATAATACGACCCCCATGATGAACATACTGGCGACGAATCCGCTCACGACGATCTGATCTGCTTTTTTTCGTCCGTAAATCTCAGATACGATATCGGTCACTAAAAACGTTACGGGATAGGGCAGTATCCCCACCGAGATTTCGAATGTGTAATTTCCGATCAGCGGAAGCCAGACCGTCCACAGAAAGAATTTTTGAAAAATAAGGTTGGATGCCACCAATGCAGCGATGAAAATACCACTCAGGATCAGGTACAGTCTATCGGGATGTATCTTCGGATCTTTAAACATTTTTTTCCTTTTTTTATGGTGAAATGAACAATAAATATTACCCGTTAGGAACTGCATCGTGCCACCCTATTTTCGGAGGGCTGGTGAACGCTGAAGAATTATAGTCCTTTTTGCCGGCCACCGGGGGATGAAAAAAAACGGATAGAGACTGAATGCCGGGATATTATACATTTCTTTGAAAGTTATTTTTTTCCGGTACAATTTGGATTTTTTTCCCTTAGACGGACGGCCTAAATTTGGGCAGGAATTCGTCATGAAAAACATCTATTGCGACATCTCTGCCACCACCCCGCTGTCCCCTGAAGTGGACGATTTTATATCCAAAATTCAGCGAACGGTGTTCGGGAATCCATCCAGTATTCACCGGTTTGGTCAGGCGTCTAAAGCGGTGATCGAAAACGCCCGACGTCAGGTTTCTGATGCGATCCATTGTTCACCCGGCGAGATATATTTCACCGGCTGTGGGTCAGAGTCTGACAATCTTGTGCTCCACGGAATTCCCGGACCCGGTGACCACCTGATCATATCGACCTACGAACACCCCGCTGTTAAAAAGCCGGCAGCCGTTCTGGAATCCGCTGGGACAATCGTGACCCGGATACCCCCGGGAACGGACGGCAGAATTAACCCGGCAGCCGTTGAAAAGGCGATCCGTCCGGAAACGAAACTGGTATCGATCATGATGGTGAATAATGAAATCGGGTCGGTAAATGATGTTGCGGCGATCGGGGAAATCTGCAAAGCGAAGCATATCCTGTTTCATACGGACGGCGTGCAGGCGCTGGGGAAAATTCCCATTGATCTTCAGGTTTTGCCCATTGACTTTTTAAGTATGTCTGCGCATAAGGTGTACGGACCAAAAGGCGTTGGCGCACTGTTTATACGCCGGGGCGTGTCGATCCCGCCCCTGATGCAGGGTGGCGGACAGGAAAAGAATCTCCGTCCCGGAACTGAAAATATCCCGGGGATCGCCGGATTTGGTCTTGCCGCAAAATTAGCGGCAGAATCGCTCAACGTCACATCGACTCACCTTAAAAATATCACAGACCGGTTTCTCGCAGCGATATCCCATCGAAAAATTCAGTATTTCATCAACGGATCTCATCAGGTGCCCGGCGTTTTGAATATTTATTTTCCCGGGATTGATGCCCAGTCTCTCGTGATCCGGATGGATATGGCGGGGATAGCGATATCCGCCGGTTCTGCCTGTTCATCCGGGACAACCAAACCCGCGGGCGCATTACTGGATATGGGGCTTGATCGGGACAGAGCGTCCGCCAGCGTCCGAATTTCTTTCGGGAAATATCATACTATCGCAGATATGGAATCTGTCGCCGAAGCATTGGAAAATATCGTTCTGCCGTTGCAAAAGGAAATCTTCTCTTGAAGACGAAGGTTATGGTTGCCATGTCCGGCGGTGTGGATAGTTCCGTTGCCCTTCTGAAAGTATTAGAGTCGGGATACGAAGCCTTTGGGGTGACGATGAAATTATGGGATTATCAGACGTCCGGTGGCAATGTCTCGCGGGAAAACAGTTGTTGCTCTGTAGACGAGATCAATGGCGCAAAACTGGTATGCGATCGGATGGACGTCCCCCACTATACCATCGATTTTTCGAAAGTGTTCAGAGAGAAAGTGATGGATAATTTTGCCGGCGAGTATCTGGCGGGAAGGACACCGAATCCCTGTATCCGGTGCAATTCGTTTGTGAAATGGGATGCATTTATTCAACAGGCGGATATCCTGGGAGCCGATCTCATCGCTACCGGTCATTACGCCAGAGTGGAATTACGGGATGACGTCCCGGTTTTGAAAAAAGGTCTGGATCCGGTAAAAGATCAGGCGTATGTATTATGGGGGATTCCCAGGCACACGATGACCCGCACCCTGCTGCCATTGGGAAATTTGACCAAACCACAGGTCAGGCAGATCGCCGCCGATAATCGCCTTGCCACGGCAACAACACCAGAAAGTATGGAAATTTGTTTTATCCCGGATAATAATTATATGCGATTTCTCCGGGAATTCGTCCCGGATAAGGTCAATGCCATCGGTCATGGAAACATCATCGAAGACCATCAGGTGGTGGGAACTCATTCAGGATATGCGGGATATACCGTTGGTCAGCGCAAAGGGTTGGGATTATCCAACCCCGAACCCCGGTATGTTCAAAAGATCGACCCGGAAACCAACACGGTTTTTGTGTCGAAAAAAAACGCGCTGCTAACCTTCGGATGCAATATATCATCGGTGAACTGGCTTGTAGATCCACCGGATTTCCCTCATCGTGTTCAGGCTCAGATCCGGTATAACAGTCAGCCGGTAACGGCTGATCTCGCTCCAGGGTCAACGGGCGAATTGCAGGCGCAATTTTCAGAACCTCAGCCGGCCGTTACGCCGGGGCAGTCCATTGTGTTTTACGATCAACATGAGACGGACATCGTTTTAGGCGGAGGCATCATTGAGATATAATTCCCGAATACCCTTAGCAGTTGTCATCATGGCGGCAGGTAAGGGTACCCGGATGAAATCCGATCTGCCAAAAGTTCTCCACACCATTGGCGGAATTCCCATGGTAACCCACATTGTCCGGCTTGCCCGACGGATCGGCGCTGAAAAAATTATCGTCATTGTGGGATACCGCCACGAATTGGTGGAAATATCCCTCGCCAGTGAGCCGGTAGAGTTCGTTCTTCAGGCTGAACAACTGGGCACCGGTCACGCCGTCGCACAGGCAGAAGATGCATTGGCCGGTTTTCAGGGGGATGTGCTCATATTATCCGGCGATGTTCCTTTACTGAGTGCAGAGACCCTCCATTCCCTGATCAATAACCATCGGAATTCCGGCGCCCTGGCCACCATCCTCACCGCAGAGTTGGACGATCCCACCGGATACGGCAGGGTCATCCGTGATCCCATCGGGAATTTGCAATATTTCGTTGAGGACAAAGATGCCACTGAATCCGAAAAACAGGTACACGAAATCAATTCAGGTATCTATGTGTTCGGATCCAAAACTCTTTTTAAATTTTTACCAAAGTTGCAGAACAAAAACGTCCAGAGTGAGTATTATCTGCCGGATGTTTTGCCGATGATATTATCCGTTAAAGGCAAAGTATCTCTTGAAAAATCCAAAAATTATGCGGAAATTTTAGGTGTGAATACAACAGAACAATTAGAGGAACTCAATAAAAATGTCAACACTTAATATTTTATCCAGGCTTACCTTTACCCTGATTTTGGCAGCTTCGTTCCAGTTTACCCAGGGACAATCTACCCGGATCCCGCCCATCGATTCAGGGTACCCAGGCGGTACATTATCAAATTCATTCCTCAGCTCCAACCGGCTACAGTTTAAGCAGGGACTGACGTTTACCACTTCATCGGGCCGCGGTATCTCATCCAGTGCAGGGATTTATTCCAACTCCATGACATATCAGGTATCTGATAAACTTCAGATCAACACCGGATTTAACCTGGTCTCACCTATGAATAACGGTATAGTCCAAAACCAAAAGCCGGCAGTTGACTTTAATATTGGTATCGATTATAAGCCCTATGATAATTTAAATTTCAAACTGGAATTTATAAAAGTAAACAGCGAAAATCTGTATCTCTACCACCGGATGGGAAATTTTTAATCCTCCCTGCCCGGACACATATTTAAAATGGCCCCCGTAAAACCCAAAAAAAAGCGCAGATCTACCAAAAGACATACCCCGTTTAATTATAAATATTTTTTCTCTAACGTAGTTATTGCCGGTATGTTTTTGATCGTTGCAGGTTTTATCTGGTCGTTTATGTCAAATCAAAGTACGGAAGGAAAATATTCCTTCGACCGGAATGTCAGTCTCCCCGATTTGATGGTTGTTTCATCCTACGAAAAAACGACCGGGCACCGGATTAATGTAGAAGTATTGAACGGGTGCGCAGTCCCTAAACTGGCTTCACTGTATCGGGATTATCTCAGAGCGGAAGGAATAGATGTGTATAAATCCGGGAATGCCGACCGGTCTGACTACGCCACGACAGTGATCATTCAGCGGCAGGTGGCTCCCGCGATCTCCGCCCAATTAGGAGAAATTATGGGGATATCTCCTGATAATATCCTGAATGAAACCCAGGGAGATCCGGTATTGGATGCAACGATCATTCTCGGTCGTGATTATGACAGATTGACTTCATTTCGAAAGGCGTTAACATACAAGACACCCTGATCACATCGTCTAAAATCCCAACGACCGGTCCCCGCTGTCAACGATTATCAAATTTCGGTTACCCAATGACACATTACGCCGAATAGTTCATTCATTGTTCTGCCGGGATGATATGATCTCATTACCTTTTAACACAACAGTCACTTTGATCTAATACAGGAAAATTGATGCCAGGAAAAAAGAAGGAAGCCACAGAAGTCATTGCGCATAAGGTCAGTGACCTGATGCTGGCAAAAAAAGCCAGAAATATTCGGATTCTGGATGTGAGAAGCGTCACCCCAATGACGGAGTTTTTTATAAATTGTACCTCTGATTCACATCCACAAACAAAAGCGATCTCCGATCATATTGAAGATGAACTGCGGAAAGACGGCGTTAAACCCTGGCATATAGAAGGGATCGAAAACCGGGAATGGATCCTCATGGACTATGTGAATATCATCGTCAATATTTTCAGCCAAAAAAGCCGGGAATATTATCAACTGGAGCGATTATGGGGCGATGCGGTCATCACTGAAATAGCGGATGAGGACACCGTATGATTTCCAGGGTAGAAGCCAGCGTTACCGATGCGCTTCTCCGACTTCATTATCCCGCCGTCAACTTTTTAATCCAGATTCCCGCAAACCCGGAGTTGGGTGATTTTGCCACCAATGCAGCGCTGCTTCTTGCCCGAATACTCAATCGCTCCCCCATGGATATCGCCCGAAAAATCGCCGATACGATCGTTGCAAATGATGATGGCTTTTACGATTCTGTTGAGTCTGCTCTGCCTGGATTTATCAATTTTAAAATTAATCAACACCAAATTTATCAGGGATTGAGAACCATTCTGCACATGTGCGCTGATTTCGGCAGAGGGCACATCGGAACCGGAAAAAAGGCATTGGTGGAGTTTGTCAGCGCAAATCCCACCGGACCTCTGACCGTGGCGCATGGCCGTGGCGCCGTATTGGGAGACTGCATCAGCAGCATTCTGGAATGTAACGGATATCAGGTCGAAAGAGAATATTATTTCAATAATGCGGGACGTCAAATGAAGATCCTGGGGGAATCCGTCTATTATCGGTACCGGGAATTATGCGGTGAAGAGATCGAATTCCCGGAAGACTATTACCAGGGTGAGTACATTTCAGACATCGCCGCACACATATTTTCTGAAGTGGGTAATTCCCTGGCGGAGCAGCCGGAAAATCCCATTTTCAGAGAAAAAGCAGAAGACGTCATTTTTCAGGATATACGACAAACGCTGGAAAGCATTCATCTTGTATTTGACCGGTTTTTTAACGAGAAATCTCTCTACGATTCCGGTAGTATCCAAACTGTGATCGAGGGTTTAAAACAGGGTAACCTGATCTATGACTGCGATGGCGCCACCTGGTTTAAAGGCACATCTGTAGGGCGGGATACGGATAAAGTGCTGATAAAAAGTACAGGCGAACCGACCTATCGTCTACCGGATATCGCCTATCATAAGGATAAATTCGACCGCGGCTTCGACCGGATGATCGATGTTTTCGGTGCCGACCATGCAGATACCTATCCCGATGTGCTGGCGGCGTTACGGGTTTTGGGCTGCGATCTTGATAAAATTCAGGTCGTAATCCATCAGTTCGTCACGATCGTTCAGGAGGGTGAACAAGTGAAAATGTCCACCCGTAAAGCCAACTATATCTCGCTGGATGATCTCATTTCGCAGGTCGGTCCCGATGTGGTTAGATACTTCTTTATCATGCGAGGAACGAGTACCCACCTGAACTTTGATCTGAAACTAGCCACTGACCGTTCCGATGATAATCCGGTATTTTATCTACAATATGCGTATGCCCGGGTGTGCAATATTTTGTTACGGGCGAATGCGTTTGATTTATCGGTCGATCCCGGTGCAGATCTGGAAGTCCTGACGGAAGATATCGAACTGCAGATGATCCGCAAATTGCTGGAATTCCCCCAGGTGGTGGAACGGGCAAATATCCATCTGGAACCCCAGGTAATTTCCAATTATCTTCAGGACATGGCCGGAATATTTCACCGTTTTTACGCACATCACCGGGTCATTTCTGATGATAAAAAGCGGACAGCAGCCCGGCTGGTTCTCACAGAAGCATTCAGGATTGTTATGGGGAACGGTCTTTCTTTGCTGGGCATCACCGCACCGGAGCGGATGTAATGGACCTTCCCGTCAGTTTATCCCCATCGCTCAAATTTTTTGTCGTCTCCTTTTTATCGCTGCTGACTTTGGTAAATCCCATTGGCTTGACCCCGGTCTATATTTCCCTGATGGAGCACATTCCCAAAATCTACCGGTTAAGAATTTTGATCAGAGCCGTCGTAACCGCAACATCGATCCTTATTCTGTTCATGCTTCTCGGGGGACTGATATTTTCATTTTTCGGGGTCACGATCAATGCGTTCAGAATTGTCGGTGGAATTCTGTTTTTCAAGATGGGAATGGATATGCTGGAAGCGAAAATATCCCGGACAAAGTCCACACCCCGGGAAACGGAAGAAGCGCTCCAAAAGAATGAAATTGCCTATACCCCTATCGGCACGCCGCTCATTGCCGGTCCCGGAGCCATTACTTCGGTGATGATCCTGTCATCAGAAACTGCGCAATATACTGATCGGTTTATCCTGCTTGGGGCGATATTCGCCGTCATGATCATTACCTTTATCATATTTCAGGCATCCGAATTATTCACCCGGAAATTCGGCACGACCGGACTGCGGGTCCTGCAGCGGATCATGGGGCTTATCCTCATGGTGATAGCGGTACAATTTGTGGTGAATGGGCTGACCCCTATCGTCACCGGCTGGCTGACGACGGCACTTCAACCCCCCGGAACATAGCATATAATTAATCACTCACTCAACTATGGAGTAAGCACATCCAATGAAAACCATTATGACAAAATTGATCGTCCTATCCGCATTCAGCATGGCTTTTTCACAGGGAACCTGGGTCTGGACCGGTCGGGTTCATTCTGAACTGAAATGGCATCAAATCCCGACGGAACACTTCAATATTTTCTATCATACTGAAATCGAAGATATTGCAAAAAAAGGCGCTGGAATCTGCGAACAGGCATATCCGGTTTTACGGGAACAAATGGGGCTTGAAAAAATGCCCGTGATTGATGTGATATTCACTTCGGAAGATGAGATCATGAATGGCTATGCCCTGTGGACAAACCAAACCTTTATCTGGGTGGACCAAAATGATGCGGCGATATGGCTGGAAGATGAAAAATGGCTGACTCAGGTCCTTACCCATGAGCTGCAGCATATCTTTTTCTTTAACACCATCAAAACCTGGATGCCGGAACCGTTCAGTTTCGCATTTGCCGGCGTGCCGGGATGGGTGGTTGAGGGACTCGCAGAATATTATACCGAAAAATGGCGACCGTTCCGCGCGGATTTATCTCATAAGTATCATGTGTACAAAAACAAAACCTCGAAAATGGATCCGCATCATGACGGCTATTCCAAATGTCTGTTGCTGGCGGATAAATTCGGTGACTCGACCATCGTAAACATCCTGCACCACCGGAATAAAATGGGCATGTTTGATTTTAGAAAAGCCTTTAAAAAATATACCCACATGTCTGTAACCCAGTTCAATGAAGAATGGCGTCAGGTGATGAACACCTATTATTATGGGTATCGTGCTCAGAAAGAATCCATTGAGGATATCGGTGTGACAGCTACACTTCCGGTAAAACAGGTCGGTTCATTTCTGTTTTCGCCGGACAGTCTCCATATTGCCGTCATCGGTCAGGATTCGGATGATCAGTTGGATAATTCACTTTTAATTGTGGAAATGGATACCACCCGTCATAAGGTAAAACCATGCAAACTCTCAAAATGGATCTCCAAATCTGATAAAAAAGAGGATCAATCCGGAGAAAAGAAACGTCACAAACCTGAATTTCAGAAAAAAGAAATTGACTACGGTCAGCTTCATCCGGCTATGAGTTGGTCTCAGGATGGTCAAAAGTTATTATATGCAAAATACCGATACGGTTCACACGGGTCCATGCTCTATGATATTCGGCTATATGATTCTGAATCCGGCAAACAGAAATGGCTCACATCCGACCGCCGCGCGTCCTATCCTATCTGGGATGAAAGCGGTGACAATATTATGTATGTGGCACATAAAAATGGAAATTCAAATCTGTTTCGCTTGAATTTGCTAACAAAGGAGGAGTCCCCCGTAACCCGGTTTTTGGGAGACACACAAATCCTCTACCCTCAATTATCACCGGACGGCATGCAGATCGCCTTTGCGGTTGCATATCCCGGCGGTAACTGTGATATCGATATATTGGATATATCTTCGTCTGTAATCAGAACCATCACTTCGAACCCTGAAGCGGATTATATTCCCATATGGCATCCGGACGGTAAGAAGATCACATTTACTTCTCATAAGGGGTCTACGCCAAATCTGCATACTATAGATCTGATCAGCGGAGAAGATTCCCGGTCCACCGACGTCGCTGAAGCAGTTTGGGGAGTGCAATGGTCACCCAAAGGAAATACGATCCTTGCGAAATCGTTAAATACGGCTGATTCGGTCCGGGTTAGTCAGATTGATCCGTCGAGAACGGTCACAACATCGTCACTGAATATTCGTGACTCATATTTGAGTTGGCGGACAAAACGTCCGGATGTGCCGATTAGCGGAATTGATCCTTCAAAGATACCCGATACGGGTATCCCCCGAGATTACCGTTTTTATCATCATTTCAAACATATGACTTCATTCGTCCTGCCTGTGGATGTTTTACTGGGTGGAACGGTGTGGACGGATGCCTTGGGGAAACATATCCTTCAGCTCATGGGAGGCACGACATGGGATGGGGATTATCCCTTTGTACTCGCCGAATATATTAATGCTCAACAGGGCCCGTTGTGGGGAGTGAATTATTTTTATAATGTGAACTGGTCTTTCCGGTTTTACGACGGGAGTTCCAGTGGATTGTTTGAAAAATATGACGGGATCAATTTTTGGGTTTCCCATCCGATCAATTTTGGGAATTCCATGGCTTCAAATCATATGATTACCGCAGCGATCGCCATGCATCAGCGACGGGTTGTTGATGTGACCGATGACAACAACATCTCTCACATTTTCACCGGACTTCCCGCCCCTGAAGAGGGACGAGAAGGAATTTTGACGGTAAATTATCAGTGGGTAAACCGTCGTCCGGACAAACGAAATATTGCACTGCCCAGACAGGGATGGGGATTGAACCTGAACGCAAAAGTTACCTCTGCAAATTGGGTTGGAGATTTTACCTATCAGCGGTATACTGCAGATTCATTTACAAATCTGTCTGCCGGTCCGGGTACGTTATTTTTCCGTTTGAAAGGGGAATTACTCAATGGGAATGCCCCGGATCAGGATTATATTGGTTTTTCAGATGATATCACCATTTATGGCGCCGGAAATTTAGGGACATTCGGTCTGCCGGAAAATATTAATCCCCGGGGCTGGGATGGATATTTACTGGGAGACAAAATGATTTTCGGATCTGCTGAATACCGGATCCCCATTTTTCCATCCCTTCCCATCGAAGTTTTCGGTATTAAATTGGGGCAGATAACCGCCGCAGCGATATCGGATTTTGGGAATGTTTGGGGGCAATCCGACGCTCCATCCATCGACTGGATCACCACTGCAGGATATGAAATGAAATTCGGGATACAATTTGGCGGAGCCCCAATACTTTTCATCGGCGTGGGTTCCGCTCAGCTCGTTGAAGATTGGAAAAATGATGAGAAGCCCGGTTCCTATGTTCGGTTTTCGTTGATCAATCCGTTTTAGAATTCAAATTTGGCTAATAATAGTAGGTTTTAAAATATTTTTGGATTGGATCCGGAACGGCTCGCCTGAATAAGCGAGTCGGTTGGTGGAGGCGGGCGGAATTGAACCGCCGTCCGAATGTGCCGCGGAGCGATGTCTACATGTTTAGGTCATTTAAATTTCTCACTTATCCTTGATTAATGACCCACCGCCGGATAAGCCAGTCTGATAGTTCTTATCCCATTCATTCAGACGGAAAATGGGACCAGCCTGTAAAATATGACACCTTATTAGCAGATCACAGGCGAACCCGCCATAAGATGGCTGTCGTTAATTAAGCGGCAGCGAGATAGCCGTAATCGGCACTTATTGTTTTTCCAGGATGATTTAGGAGGTCACCCAGAATCCTCCACATGCAATCGAACGTTAAACAAACCCGTCGAAACCAGACGCCCCCATGTCAAAAATCTGTCTGTAATTTACATCAATTCATGAATTTGATGATAAATTTTTCAACTTGTTGTTCATTCTAAGATTGGTTTACATTTTTTGAATGACCTAAAATTACAGGCTATTTTGGAATATCATTTTTCAAGTTTGCGCCATTAGCTCAGTTGGTAGAGCAGCGGACTCTTAATCCGTCGGTCCAGGGTTCGAATCCCTGATGGCGTACGGATTATCAATTTTATCTCTCCTTGCTTTTGATATCGCAGATACGTGACCCAGTAGCTCAGCCGGTAGAGCAACGGCCTTTTAAGCCGGTGGTCGCGGGTTCGATTCCCGCCTGGGTCACAACACCCTTTATTCTTACTCATATGTGGACAGTTTACGTTATAGCCAGCCAAATTT
>Ga0100387_10002265_pt1 | contig 16349 bp, 12 predicted proteins | sample CryGeymeta201511_FD_81547 | JGI IMG/M metagenome (GOLD analysis project Ga0100387, IMG submission 81547) | Groundwater microbial communities from Crystal Geyser aquifers in Utah, USA - Crystal Geyser metaG 2015-11 | ecosystem: Environmental > Aquatic > Deep subsurface > Groundwater | place... | reverse complement strand
GCGCTAAATTTGCGATCAACCCGGAACCCCGGTAATAGAAAATCATAAAGATAATCACCAGAATAAACCCGGTCGTCATGGCTCTTGTACCTGCAATAATGGAATCACGACCGAGAGACGGTCCGATGGTCCGTTCTTCCTGAATTTTTACAGGAGCGGGTAATTTACCCGCGCGCAGAACATTCGCGATGTCTTTTGCTTCTTCAATATTATCAAGACCGCTGATCTGAGTTCGTCCGCCGGGGATACGATCCCGGATAACCGGCGCCATATACACTTTTTTATCCAGAACGATCGCCACATTTTTCTGTATGTTTGCCCCGGTAAACCGAGCCCAGGTCTTTGCACCTTCCGCATTCATCGTCAGATTTACGACAGGTTGCCCTGAAACATCGGACCCGATGGGACCCGTTGCAGCTCTGGCATCCGTTACGACGCCTCCGGTGAGAACCGCTTCTTTTTTGACCAGATAAATATTTCGATAATTCACGAAACGTCCATCCTCTAATGTGGCAGAAAGGTCATCATTACCCCACAATAATTCACTATCTTTTGGAAACAGCGTTCGGACTTCAGTGGAATTTAATAAGACGTTGAATTTATTCACTTCGCTAGACAGGATCCCTAAACCGGTAGGAAATCCGCGAAGATACCCGGAAAATGGGTTTTTGGATAAAATATTTGCTGATGTCGTGAGCAGATCCGTTTGGGTCTCTGTCGTACCCAGCGCTTCGAAGAGGTCTTCTATCGTTCCAGTTGAGTCCGTCGTTAAAAGGGAGTCGTCTTTGGGGGAAACATCTGATCCAGTCATGTCATCCACAGGGTTATTCTTATCCACGACTGCATCATCCGGTATGCCCTCCATTTCGAGCAAGCTGGTATCGATTTTGTCCAGTATGGGTTGAAGATCAGTCCCTGGCTTCACCAGCTTAAATTCTAATAATGCCGTCCGCTGTAACAGACTGGATGCCCGATCGGTATCCTTCACACCGGCTAACTCAACAATGATCCGGGTCTTGCCGGATTTCTGAATGGTTGGCTCGGATACCCCGAATTCATCCACACGGTTCCGGATTATTTCCAATACACTGTTGATTGCGTAATCACCCTGTTCCCGGAGGGCTGCCATCACATCTGCATTGGATTTCCCACCCAGTCCGTCCAATTCAGAGTAATATTTGATCAGCTTGATGTCATTGGCATTGGCCAGGAGTTCCATTTCATCGAAGAAATCCGTTCGATTTTTGATGGATATTCTTTCTGCGGATTTAATGGCCTGCAATAATTCACCGGTTTTATCATTGGAAAGATTTTGTGCCAGAATCGGTATATCCGCTTCAAGAATGACATGCATCCCACCCTGAAGGTCCAGCCCCAGGTTGATTGCCTGCTTGTGCAATTCTGTTAGTTTTGCTGGATCATCCAGCATCATCTGCTGCTTTGCCTCTTCGCTCATCGTATAATACTGCAAACTGGGAAATAGTTTGTACACGGAAAACAGTATAACCGCTGCAATTATAATCCAACGGGATCCGGGTGATTTAAACATAGGTTACTTCTACTTTTTTAATTAAATATTCAGGTTGTTATCAAATTTCTAATAATCTGCCATGAAAAAAGCCTGTCAATTTAATAAGAACCTCAGATGTTACAAAGATAGAAAATTGCTGATAATTTTTTGATATGCAGTGAAAGCACAAAATACTTGAGCCATCTTGAAAAAGAAAAGATAAATGTTCTGACACTAAACATTTTTTGTCTTATAGTCTATCGCCTTCGTACATTTATATATAATCGAAATGCGAGAAATATCGCTATTTATCATTTCTGGTCATCCGGAAATTTAAATGTCAATCATCAATTAAATGCACATCATTCACTTATTAATATACATAAGCGCTACAGTTTTATTTTTACTGTCCACAATATTAGGTCAGGAAGAGGGCATACAACTTGATCCGGAAGAAATCAGTACACTCCAAAGTCAGATGGAAGACATGGAGTTTTTAAAATTTGCAAAATATAACGGTCACTTTCGGTTCAGGATCGCCCCCAATTCACAGGCTGACCGCTGGCATCAGCGAAATTGGTTAGACGCGGGTCATTGGGGGGCCGGATACCGGATGGATAAATCAGTTGAAGATGATCAGTGGCAGGTGACCCGATACGCATTCAAAACCTCGTTTAACAAAATTCAATTCTATGGGGGACACTTAAGACAGGAATGGGGTCAGGGATTATTGTTTGGAAATTCGTTTGGGAGAGCCAAATCCGCTTCACAGCCCCTGTCGATTTTCAGGAACGAAGTCAAGATCAATTACCATTTGGGCGCTGTGATTCAAGATCCGGTAATCGGTGTTGCGGGTACGACACCGCGTTTTGGAATGTCACACACCGGGCTATTCTCAGTTTCCGGGGAAGATAAAATTTTCAGTTATTCTTCTGTCAAAGAAATGGGTCGCCTCCGGATTGGGGGGATGATTACAAAACGGTCCTCAGTAGACGACGGCGTAACATCATGGGCATCGATGATGATCAACTGGGATGATGAAGTACTGTCATTTTCAGGTGAGGCAGCCATTGATCAGCAAAACAGATCCGCGGTGATCAATGTGATACATGAAGATCAGGTTCTTCAATGGGGCTTACATTACCGGTATTATTCCCCAGACTGGGCGCCTGTATTTGGTGAACCCTATGCCCTGCTTCACAGCGGGCGGAATGAAACAGGGGTAATGGGCATCATCCGCTATGGTGTGAAGAAAATACTCATCACCAGTTGGCTGGATATCTACCGGGAACTTAATAGCGACACGGGATTTCCGGCAGATCGGGGCAGTGATTGGATGATCCAAATGGATATGCCGGAGCTATTTTCCGGTAAATTATCTGTGCAATGGCGGGAAAAACAACACCGGACAACCCGGGATCTGATATTCAGTGGGTTGGTCCGGAAGGTTCAAACTCCGGTGAATCGATCCCAGATGTCATTTACCTGGACGTCTGCCTTTCCCAGTTGGAAATTAAAATATCAGCGATTAACTGTAGATCAGGACACAGAATTCCATGAAAGCGGGCAGCTTATTGCCTTTTATTCACCGGACATTAATATCAGTAAACTCACCATCAAATCGGGCTGTGTATTCTTTTCCACTGACAGTTGGAACAGCAGGATGTACGCCTGGATTCCCGGGTTACAGGGAGAATTCAGGTTCCCGTCGTATTCTCAATCCGGAATAGAAATTTTTTCAAAATGGAATTATGAATTAACCCTGCAAAAGAATGTAAGTTTTCGCCATTCATACATGTGGAAAAACGACGCTAATTTAATGACAAATGACCTTCGGTTTCAGTTTGAGTCAACCTTTTAAATCTGAACACCTTATAAATTTTGAAAAATAAACGGAAAACACGAATTATGCCTCTCCTGGTGTGGGGCATTTTATTTGGTATTTTTCACGGAATATTTGGACAAACCGGGGAAGAAGTCGAATCTCCGTTACATACCATTGACGGGAAAAAATATATTGCCCTTACGGAATTTTCCCGGAGTCAATCCGTTAGAACGGAATTCTACGAACACAACAATAAACTGATTCTCCGATTTCCATCTAAAAAAACCGTTGTTTCAGCTTACTGTTCGTTTATCAAAGTCGAGGAAACCGTTTATCAGTTACCATATCCGGTCAAATTCGACGGCAAGGAATTTTACGTGGCAGCAAGGGCATTTTCAAGTTTGATGAATCTTGAAAATTTGTCAGATGCCAGTCTCGATATCGCTCAATCGGTCATCATTGCCACTACCCCCCAATACAATATCCACTCCATAGAATTCAGCCAAAAAATGAACGGCAGCCAGATCAGGATCAACACCAGCGAGGCGTTTGACACGGGTTCATTTGGTATCTCCTTTTCCCGTGGCGGCTGGATGAATCTTACCATCCCCGGGGGAAAACCGGATTCTATAGGGGTGACGGAATCTAAAGTGCAGGAACCAATCGTTCGAATCCGTACGATGAAATCAGACCAGTCCTGCCAGTTATCTTTTTTACTTCGGTATAAGATCGATGATTATGAAATTAACCAGACCGGCAATCAGATCATTCTTTCCTTACGAACCAACATCACAGACAACGCACAAAAAATTAAAGAGATGCGGAACCGATGGCTCTTGGATACCATTGTTATTGATGCCGGTCACGGCGGAAAAGACAGCGGTACCATCGGTGTTTCAAATTTGATGGAGAAAACCGTCACGCTGGATATCGCTAAAAAATTAGGAAGCATAGTGGAAAAGGAAATGGGCGTTAAGGTGGTCTATACACGAGATGAGGATGTATTTATTCCTCTGTGGAAACGTACGAAAATTGCCAACGAGTCCGGCGGGAAAGTGTTTGTGAGTATTCATGCCAATTCTACACCGAGAACTTCTTCGGTGAAGGGGTTCGAAACCTTTCTACTGAGACCCGGGAAAACTGCGGACGCCATTGAGGTAGCGACGCGGGAAAATAGTGTCATCGCCCTGGAAGAGAACATTCCGGATTTCGCAGGATATAATGAGGAAAATCTCATTTTAGCCACTATGGCACAAAGCGCCTTCATGCAGGAAAGCGAGTTTCTGGCAGCCAACATCCAAAACGAACTGAATAAAATGGTCTCATCCGATGACCGGGGGGTGAAGCAGGCCGGATTTCAGGTACTCATCGGGGCATCCATGCCCAATGTCCTGATAGAGGTTGGATTTCTCAGCAATAAAACCGAATGTAAAAATCTGGGGAAATCCAGTTATCGTAAGAAAATAGCACAGGCCATTTTTAACGCATTGGTCATTTTCAAAGATAAATACGAAAGTCCCATTATTGATTCCCAATGACCAATGCGGTAACGCCCCCATCGGTGTGTTTGACAGTGGACTCGGGGGGTTGACCGTTCTAAAAGCGCTTCAACACAAACTCCCGGGTGAATCATTCATATATTTTGGGGATACGGCTCATGTTCCTTATGGGACAAAAAGTACAGAAACGGTGATCAGATATTCTACGGAGATCACCCGTTTTTTAATTGACCGGCATGTGAAGCTGATTGTTGTTGCCTGTAATACCGCATCTGCCATCGCGATGGAATCACTATTGCGTCAATTCCATGTGCCTATCATCGGAGTGGTTGAACCGGTGGTTGAAAAGGCGATTTCCGAATATCAGTCCGGTGCAATCGGCATCATCGGAACACGGGCGACGATCAATTCAAAGGCATATCATCAGGCATTTATAAGACGGAATTCTGAACTTGAGATTGTGGAACAGGCATGCCCGTTGTTTGTCCCCTTGATTGAGGAAGGGTGGGCTGACTCACCGGTCGCACGGGACGTGGCGAAAATTTATCTCTCCATTTTTGAAGGATTACAACTGGACAGTCTGATCCTTGGTTGCACACACTATCCCATGATCCGCCATACCTTATCGGATATCCTGCAGGATACCGTCAATCTATTGGAATCCGGTGATGCGGTTGCAGATCACGTGAAGCGCTTTTTAGAGAAAAAGGATCTTCGGAATCCGGGGATTTCCCCATTTGAAAACTATTATGTCACTGATTTCCCACAGCAATTCGATACGATCGGCAGCCGGTTTCTGGGCAGAGAACTTCCCAATATTCAACAAGTTACCATTTTATGATGAATGATCTGCTCACCTGGTTATTCTCACGTCAGAATCTGGGAATCAAATTGGGGCTGGAGCAGACGATTGCCCTCATGGAGCGGTGCGGCAATCCTCAGGACCATTTGTCCTGTGTCCAGGTTGTCGGAACGAATGGCAAAGGATCTACCTCTGCCATGCTGGCGAAAATCTTACAGACGGCCGGATATAAAGTGGGATTATCCACGTCTCCCCATCTGGTAGATGTAAATGAGCGTATCCGGATAAACGGCGATCCTGTCTCCATGGCGGTAATCGAAGAATTTGTCGAAAAATATCAGGCGGATATCCTGGAGATCGGATCTTCTTTTTTCGAGATTCTGACCGCTCTTGGATTTTGGTATTTCGTCCATGAAAACGTGGATATCGCTATTCTGGAAACGGGATTGGGCGGACGATTGGACAGTGTTTCCGTTTGTCATCCCTGGGTGATTTTGGTGAGTTCAATATCATTTGACCATACGAATATTTTGGGTGATACACTGGAAAAAATTGCCTTCGAAAAAGCAGGCGCTTTTAAACCCGATGTTCCTTGTGTGTCCGTACCCCAATTACCGGAAGTTGAAGCAATTCTGAGAACACAGGCTGCGGCAAAAAATTCTAAAATTACTTTTACTGACCCAATTCAGATATCACATATGGAAATCGGCATTCCCGGCGAGCACCAAAAACAAAACGCCAGTCTGGCATGTGAAGCGCTTCACCATCTTCCATTGGCGGTGGATGAATCGTCCATCAGGGCAGGACTAAAAACAGTCGTCTGGTATGGGCGTTTTCAGATGATCCGTCAGGCACCCCTCATTATTTTTGATGTGGGGCACAATTCATCCGGGATAGCAACTTTTATCAGTACCTGGAAATCAATAGCCGTCACCGGGCGCAAAAATTTAATCATTTCCCTGCAAGAGAAGAAAGAGATCCGGGATGTGGCAGATGACCTTCAACGGCAATTTCATGACGTTATTTGCACGGAGGCGCCCGGCGGAAAACCCATGGACGCCCTTCAGTTAATGTCATATTTTCGGCCATCTGATCATCTCAAAGTCATGAAGGATCCCAATGAAGCTATTCAAACAGTATTGGAACAAATGACGGTCAATGATAGTTTGGTTATCCTCGGAAGTCATTATCTTGGACCAGCGGTAAATAAAAATTTTGAATTATCTTTTCAATCGTTAGAAAACAGTATTAAGTTTTCATGAGGACAATCCAAAAATTTCTCCAGGGTATATCATTTTTTTCACACACATAATACTTAGAAAACAATCAATCATATTAAATAAGGATTGCGATGGAGATTAACGATCTACAAGCGCTGAAAGTCAAGGAACTACAAAAACTTGCAAACGATATCGGAGCGACCGAATTTTCCGGCATGCGTAAGCAGGAGTTGATCAAGCTGATCTTAGAAATTCAGGCGGAGACCAATGGAAATATTTTTTCAACCGGAGTTCTGGAGATACTTCCTGACGGATACGGATTTCTACGATCCCCCGATTACAGTTACCTCCCGGGGCCGGACGACATTTATGTATCTCATTCCCAAATTAAAAAATTCGGATTACGTAAAGGTCATCTGGTATCCGGGCAGATCCGCCCGCCAAAGGATAATGAAAGGTTTTTTGCCCTGTTAAAGGTATCGACGGTGAATGAACTGCCTCCTGAGGAGTCCCGTAACATTATTCACTTCGATAATCTGACACCGCTTTATCCTGAAGAAAAAATTAAACTTGAACGGTCTACAAAAGATTATTCAACCCGCATTATTGATATGATGTCCCCCATTGGCAAAGGTCAGCGCGGGTTGATCGTCGCCCAGCCGAAAACCGGTAAAACCATTCTTCTGCAAAAGATCGCCAATGCGATCACCGAAAATCATCCGGAAATCAAACTGATCATCCTGTTAATCGATGAACGTCCGGAGGAAGTCACGGACATGGAACGAAATGTGGATGCAGAAGTCGTAGCTTCCACTTTTGATGAACCGGCGGAACGGCATGTAACGGTTTCTGACATGGTGATTGAAAAAGCGAAGCGATCGGTGGAGTGTGGGAACGACGTGGTTATTCTGCTGGATTCCATAACCCGTCTTGCCCGTGCCCATAACACCGTGATTCCCCACAGCGGGAAAATTTTGTCCGGGGGTGTCGACGCCAACGCATTGCACAAACCCAAACGATTTTTTGGCGCCGCCAGGAATGTAGAAGGCGGAGGAAGTTTAACCATCATCGCCACTGCACTTATTGAAACGGGCAGCCGAATGGATGATGTGATATTTGAAGAATTCAAAGGCACGGGAAACATGGAACTGGTACTTTCCCGGGAACTCAGTGACCGGAGAATATTCCCCGCGATTAATATTTCCCGATCCGGTACCCGCCGTGAAGAAAAACTGACAGGAAAAAAGGATTTAAGCCGGATTTGGCTGTTACGGAAACTGTTGAATGAAATGCCCAATGAAGAAGCGATGGAATTCCTCCTTGAAAAGCTCAACCGTACTAAAAACAACCGTGAGTTTTTAGATTCAATGAGTACCTGATTCTGCACCGCCCCCATCACTAATAAATTATTATACCTGATTCCATTCCATGATACATGAAGTAAAACAATTTGATTCACCCGGCGCCGTTTTTATTCGGTGTCGAAGTGATGAACCCGTTCTGGCAACCCCATTTGTGATTAAAGGAGCGATCATCAAATCATTCCCCAATGAAAAATTTATATCCTTTATCAATGGCGACATGCGCGGAACACTTGCCTATCCCAGAATTCAGGTTAAAATACTACGCGGGCAACTGTGTTTTTTTGCTGTTAATGAGGGCATGTTCCCAACCATTGCCCTTGCCCGGCAATTGGAAACCCTCAAGATCAATGGAAAGGAAATTATCTTTACATCCAGTGATGAGGATAACTTTCCTGACCCGTTTTGTACGACACCTGGGAAATATCATAAATATAAATTCATTACCCCCTGGGTTGCACTGAATGAAGTACAAATATACCGGTATGAACCTATGTTTACCGATGAAAGACGGAAATTTCTAAGCGCTATCCTGGAAAAAAATCTCGAATTCATTTTAAAAGACCTTGGTGCAGAATCCATTGAGCCGATCCAGGTTCGGTTTCGTGCCAGTTCTCTTACCCCAAAGATCGTTCCATATAGTAAATTGGGTTCTTTTAAAGGCTATTTCACAACAAATATCGACCTGCCGAATTATCTCGGATTGGGGAACAATATTACCAAAGGTTTGGGCACCGTAATCAAATGGAAGTACAGACCTCGTTCCAACCATCTGGGGAATATTGATAATGAAAGCAACAGCGGTGATCAGGATCATTTCGAATAACCTCTTGTTTTAACGAGTATTACGTTCATGTTTACAGATCGAATCGGACGAATTCAACCTTCAGCCACTCTGGCGATGACTGCGAAAGCTGCAGAGCTGAAAGCCAAAGGGCTGGATGTAATCAACCTGAGTGTGGGTGAACCGGATTTTCCAACCCCCGAAAATATCCGAAATGCAGGGATAAAAGCCATACAAAACGGATATACCCGTTATACCCATGGGTCAGGAATGTTACCCCTACGCGAAGCGGTGTGCATGAAATTGAACCGGGATAATCAGCTTGTCTTCACACCGGACGAAATTCTAATCTCCTGCGGTGGTAAGCACTCCCTGTTTAATGCCAGTATGGCGTTGTTTCAAACCGGCGATGAAGTGATCGTCTTTACACCGTACTGGGTTTCTTTTCCTGATTTTGTTTCGGTAACCGGTGCGAAGCCGGTTTTTGTTTCCACAGATTCAGCCAGACAATACGAGCCGGTTTTCGAAGAACTTAAGGAGAAGATCACTCCCCGCACCAAGGGAATGATCATTAATTCTCCATCCAATCCCACTGGGGGAGTGTGGAGCGATGAAGCCATCCGAAAAACCCTTGCGATCGCCAATAAACATGATCTGTGGGTGTTATCCGACGAATGTTACGAGCAATTAACGTATGAAGTCCCCTTTAAAAGTATCGCCACCTTTTCACCATCCGATACCAGAATTTTAACATTTCAGAGCTGCTCGAAAACCTATGCCATGACCGGTTGGCGAATCGGTTATACTGCAGGCGACGCCCGGGTTATAAAAGCCATGGGAAAATTACAGGGACAGAGCACATCCTGTCCTAACTCCATTGCCCAATTCGCAGCGATCGAAGCATTGACCGGTGATCAGTCCGCTGTCGGTGAGATGCGTCAGAAATTCCGGACCCGGCGTGATTTGATGGTTGACCGCTTAAACGCCATGGATGGTGTTCGATGCGAAATTCCATATGGAGCATTTTACGTGTTCCCGGATATCAGAAGCTACTTTGGGAAAACTACCGGGGGCAAAAAAATCATGACCCCCAATGATCTTTCGTTATATCTGTTGGATAAAACAACCGTGGTATCCGTACCTGGTGAAAGTTTTGGTTCACAGAAGAATATCCGGTATTCTTATGCCGCCTCCGAAGGCGACTTAATGAAGGCGATGGACCGGATTGAGAAAGCCCTGCAAGAGATTCAATCGTAAACCAATACCTGTTTTTCTCGTTAATCGCACAATACGTTGGATGGGAACTGGCATAAAACAATATCCCTGCAGCAATATTCAAGTCTCTATTCGTACTATCCGTAGGTTCTGATTCAACTTTATTATCAGGGTCAAATTTTGGACTTATAATTCTTCTCTTTAATCTCTCATTAATCATTATAGATTAGAGGAATCCCAAAAAAATATTATCTCTATCTTCCTGTTATTTATTGGAATTTCCTGATGCACGGAGCATCCCTGCCCGAAGTAAAATTCACATCGTGCAAAACATGCCCGATAAGCTGCGGGAAGTACCCCTGACCATTCGCAGTGTGACTGCGTTTGTAATATTCATAACGTCGTACCCCGCAGTACAGAAAGTTATAAATGGACAACTATCCCATCGATCCGTTTGAACAATATTTACTTTACGACGAACGGATGATGCATCATCAAATGAATCCGTAAGCACATTCAAATTTTACAGAATCATTTTTAAAGTCAGGGTGATTGATATAAATTTACAGGCTTAAATCGGAGACAAATGATGAAAAAAGACATACATCCTGAATATAAACTGGGGACAGTCCACTGTGCATGTGGGAACGAATTCCAGGTAAGGATGACCGTTGATAAGATGAATGTGGAAATCTGCAATTCATGTCATCCCTATTTTACAGGCAAGCAAAATCTGGTGGACACCGCCGGTCGTATTGAAAAATACATGAAAAAATATAATCTCAGTCAAAAAGATTTATAATCAACCACCTCTTAGGAAAAGGCGGCGCTTATTTTCGATAAGTCCGCCTTTTCTTTTATCCCGATGAAATTTAATTACCGATTGATCACCGTTATTCTGTCCAAATCCTCGATTTTAGTCGGCGGGCAGGCAGTCATTGAGGGTGTCATGATGAGGGTTCCCGGAGCCTATTCTACAGCGGTCAGAAATCCCAAAGGTGAAATTCAAACGGACCGGCATGAATTCGTATCCCTCACCGAGCAGTACCCGTCACTGAAATTACCACTGGTCCGGGGGATTGTATCCCTGTTCGAAGCCATGAAGATCGGCATTAAGACCCTGACATGGTCTGCGGATATCGCCATTCCTGAAGGTGAAAAGCCGAAGGATAAAAACAAATTTTGGGAATCCCTGTCATCTTTGGTAGCGTTGGTTCTTGCGGTGGGATTATTCTTCATCGCCCCCATTGGAATCACCAGTTGGTTGTTCGATAAAAATAACGAACCGTTTTTATTCAATATTTTATCGGGAATTTTTCGCATTACCATATTTCTGGCGTACCTCACAGCCATATCGATGATGAAGGATGTGAGGCGATTATTCCAGTACCACGGTGCAGAACACAAAACCGTGTATGCCTTTGAAAGTGGGGGTCCGCTGGATGTGGAAAACGCCCGGAAATTTCCGACACAGCACCCCAGATGCGGGACGAGTTTTATTTTCATTATCATGATTGTCGCGATCCTGTTTTTTGCCGTGATTGATACGGTGTTCATTCGGTTTATCGGTGATCTGACGGTCTGGAAAAGGCTGATCGTACATTTACCGTTAATCCCCATTGTCGCAAGTTTGGGGTATGAAGTGCTGAAGCTGACGGCGAAACATCGGGGAAATCCTGTCTTTCGGGCATTTGCTCAACCCGGGATGTGGCTGCAGAATATCACCACAAAACCGCCGGATGATACTCAACTGGAAGTCGCCATCGTTTCACTCAAGTCCGCATTTGGGGATACGCTGCTCCATTATATGGGACAAAAGTATGAAGCAGAGGCCATCGGATAATGATTGACAAACTGAAAGAGATCCTCCGGAGATTCCAGGAACTCAACCAACGGCTCTCCGATTCCAATATCGTTTCCGATGTAAAAGAATATACCCGGCTTTCCCGTGAACACCGGAATTTGGATCACCTGGCAGAAAAAAGTCTCGAATACCTGAAAACAACAGAACAACTGGAGGAATTCGGGCAAATATTGTCCGGGAACGACGACGAACTCAAATCGATTGTCCAGGATGAGTTGGAGGACCTGAAGGAAAAGGTCATCAGGCTGGAAGAGGAACTGAAGATTTTACTTATCCCCAAAGACCCGGATGATGATAAAAATACGATCCTTGAGATTCGCAGCGGTACCGGCGGAGAAGAGGCGGCGTTGTTTGCCGGCGATCTTTATCGGATGTATATGCGGTATGCCGAACGGATGAATTGGAAAACCGAAATCATGACGATGAATGAATCTGAAACCGGCGGCATCAAGGAAGCGGTGGTCAGCGTCACAGGAAACGGCGCATATGGCGATCTGAAATTTGAAAGTGGCGTCCATCGGGTACAGCGGGTCCCTGCTACAGAATCCAGTGGCCGGTTACACACCAGCGCCGCCACCGTAGCGGTTCTACCGGAGGCTGAAGAAGTGGACGTTCAAATTGTGGAATCCGAACTGAAAGTGGACACGTACCGGTCATCCGGCGCAGGAGGTCAGCACGTGAATAAGACGGAATCCGCCATCCGGATCACCCACTTGCCCACGGGGTTGGTTGTCACCTGTCAGGATGAAACCTCTCAACATAAAAATCGGGATAAGGCGATGAAAGTCCTGCGGTCACGTCTGTATGAACTGGAACAGAAAAAACTTCATAAAGAACGGGCGGAAGAACGAAAATCCATGGTCTCTACCGGTGACCGAAGCGCCAAAATACGAACATATAATTTTCCTCAGGGCAGGGTCACAGATCACCGTATCAACCTGACCCTTTACAGATTGAACAATATCATCGAAGGCGACCTGGCAGAATTGATTGAAGCGATGAAAATCGCTGATCTGAAAATCAAATTGGGAGAAACATAACTGCGATGAGTTCAGGCAGATCGCCCATGCCGTGGTGTCTCTCGAATTTTACCGGAGGTCTTCCCTCCGCTCCAACAACCTGCCCATTTACCCGCTGAGTCTTATCCCGATTAAAGCATACGACCGCTGGACATGAATATCATAAATTTGTACCCATAAATTCATTTCATCATCGGAAAAATGATCCAGAATCAAACCAAAATATGGCGGGTGATCGATTTGATCAATTGGGGAGAATCATACTTCAAATCGAAGGCTGTCTCGAATGCGCGCCGGGAGGTGGAATGGCTGTTGTGCCATATCCTGAATTGCCGGCGGATCGATCTCTATCTTGAATTTGAAAAGCCGGTATTTGAGAAGGACCTCCGCCTGTTTAAATCTTTCTTTCAACGGCGGTTATCCGGTGAGCCATTTCAGCATATTATTGGTAAAGCGCCATTTTATGGACGAGATTTTACCGTGAACTCCAACGTCCTCATTCCCCGGCCGGAGACAGAAGTGATCATTGATGTCCTGAAACAGCGGGGCGGACGCTCAGATGTTTTAGAAGTTGGTACAGGCAGTGGATGCATCGCTGTTACGCTGATCAAAGAAAATCTTGCCGACCATGTCATCGCTACTGATATTTCAAAAGAGGCGCTGGAGATCGCCCGTGAAAATGCTGCCCGCCTGGAAGCGGAGAATATCTCATTCAGGCGGCATGATTTTCTCAAAGACCCGATTTCTTCGAAATTTGATGTGGTCGTTTCAAATCCTCCATATGTAGGGAAGGATGAAATTGCCGGACTTGATCCGGTCGTGGTAAAGTACGACCCCCTGGAGGCGCTCACTGACCATAGCGACGGAGTTTCCTTTTACCGTCGGTTTGCGGATACCGGTCACAGGCTGCTACGTCCCGGCGGAGTGATTGTGTTGGAGATCGGGGGATCTCACCAACGGGAAATTATCGGGAGCCTGTTTACCGCGGCAGATTATCTGATTTCATTTCATGACGATCTTCAACACAACCCGAGAGTCGCGGTGATCACGCCAAAGACAGACTGACTGCCAGATGCGCGCCTATTGGATCATTATCCGGCCATTAAATGTGACCTTCGCGGTCTTTTCCCTGTTGATCACCGCCGATATCATCCACCGGCTTTCAATCACCCTGACGCTAATCATGGCAGGCGGGGTGATCGCCGCCTTCACCGCCGCCGGGAATATCATGAATGATATTTTCGATCTGCCCATCGATAAAATTAATCGTCCGGAGCGCCCAATGGTATCGGGGAGGATCTCACGGTCCGCGGCCATCGGTTATGCAACGGTACTTTTTCTCCTTGGCGGATGCGGTTGCCTGTGGCTAAACCCGGCAGCGCGGAACCTGGCGTTGATAGTAATCTTGCCGACACTATTATTATATACTCCAATATTCAAAAAAATTCCCCTGACTGGGAATGCCGTCGTCGCCGCTTTGCTGGGAACTGTTTTTATTTTCTCAGAGATTGCCCTCATGGGACGGGCAGACAAGATGTGGTTCCCCGCCGGACTCGCCTTTGGTTTGACATTTATCCGTGAACTGGTGAAAGATATGGAGGATATCGCCGGTGATGGAAAGCTGAGGATCAAAACCTTTCCCGTGAGATACGGAATGGTAACGTCCTATTATGTCCTGATCGCGGCCACCGTTATTCTGTGCATGTATGCTGTTGTTCCGTATTTCATGGGCAGGTTTGGGTACGTCTACTATGGATTATTAGTTTGCGGCGTTGAATTACCACTCCTGTTGAGTCTGGGGTGGTTATCTAAAAAAATGACTGCATTGCGGTGCAGTACCGTATCGATGGTTTTAAAATTCTGTACGTTAACGGGCCTGGCGGTCATTTGGAGTATCAAGCTGTATTAATCACTCAGGACATCCCCGGCGAGGACTTTTTAACCCGGGTTTATCCCGTATTTCCAAAGGTGATTCAGAGAAAGAAATGTCTAAAATTCGGTAATCTGAAAAATAAGTTAAAATATTTATCCGGTCTGAACATAAAAAATATAATCGGTCGGATTTCAGGAGCTTGAATTAAGACAGAGTCATCTTTTAAGTCTGAAATAAAATGTTAAAAACAAAACTTTTTATGATAAAACTGATAAATAAAAAACAGACCGGATAAGATTTTCCAATTATAAATATTTCTTTGCAGGTTTCCGATAGAAACCGATAATTTCACACATGATAATCATGACGTATTTTGTGATAAAATGTAACAAATGCGGGAAGATTATTTTCAAAATCCTACTCTCATCTCAACAATTTTCAATTCAACTAAATAACATCGGAGGAGATAAATGAACAAATTCCTAAATAAAATTCTGGTTGTTGCCCTTGTCATGACAGGTCTGTTTGCCGGTACTATTACCGGTAAAGTGACAGATGCATCATCCGGAAAAGAATTGGCAGGCGCAAACGTCATGGTGGATGGCACCGGTCTCGGCGCTGCTGCTGATGCAAACGGAATGTATCACATCACCAATGTTCCCAATGGAACAGTTACCATAACTGCATCTATGATCGGTTATAAAAAAATGAGTAAAACCGTTACGGTTAGTGGAATGGTTAACCTGACCTTTGAGTTATCTTCATCAGCCCTACATCTGAATGCGCTGGAAGTTCTTGCATCCCGTGCAACCCGAACGACTCCTGTTGCGTACAGTAACATAGAAAAGTCTGATATTGAGTTAAGACTGGGTTCACAGGATATTCCCATGATACTGAACACGACACCGAGTGTATACGCAACCCTCCAGGGGGGTGGCGCCGGTGATGCAAGAGTAAATGTCCGTGGATTTAATCAACGAAACGTGGCAATTATGATCAATGGTGTACCCGTAAATGATATGGAAAACGGCTGGGTCTATTGGTCCAACTGGGATGGTGTGGCGGACGCTACATCCTCTATCCAGATGCAAAGAGGGTTAAGCGCTGTTAATCTGGCAACGCCCTCAATCGGGGGTACAATGAATATTATCACCGACCCTTCAGGACATGATCGGGGGGGGAAGTTCAAGCAGGAAGTCGGCGAAGGTAATTTCACAAAATCTACTCTGTCATACCATACGGGTTTAATCCATGACAAATGGGCTTTCAGCGGAACGGTTGTCCGAAAAGTGGGCGACGGTATCATCGATAAAACATGGACGGATGCATGGGCATATTACCTGGGCGCCAGCTATGCACACAGTGAAAAGCACCGTT
>Ga0100387_10002255_pt1 | contig 16378 bp, 16 predicted proteins | sample CryGeymeta201511_FD_81547 | JGI IMG/M metagenome (GOLD analysis project Ga0100387, IMG submission 81547) | Groundwater microbial communities from Crystal Geyser aquifers in Utah, USA - Crystal Geyser metaG 2015-11 | ecosystem: Environmental > Aquatic > Deep subsurface > Groundwater | place... | reverse complement strand
TAATGCAAAAAAAAATTGCCACGCTACTGGAATCGGAAGTTGATCAAATATCAATTAAGGCAACCACCACAGAAAAACTTGGTTTTGTGGGAAGAGAAGAAGGTATAGCTGCGATGGCGACGGTATTATTAATCAAATCAGAATGATATGATTGAATATATTCTCGATTTTATTTCCAACGCCGCCCCTTTCTGGATTTATGTAGCGCTTTTTGCCTTTGCTTATGTGGAAAATGTTTTTCCTCCTTCGCCGAGCGATTTAGTCGTCGTGGTGGGCGGTTCACTTATTTCTCAGGGTACAATAAGTTTTATCCCCACGTTGATATTGACAAGCATAGGCTCTGTTCTCGGATTTATGACTTTATTTTACATCGGTAATCAGCTTGATAAAAAAGTTATTCGCGCCGGCAAAATGAAATTCATCTCTATTGCAGCGCTTGAAAAAGCCGAAGGATGGTTTCTCAAATACGGCTATATCGTTATAGCCTTAAACCGCTTTATGCCGGGGACACGCTCGGTAATTTCTTTCTTTGCAGGCGTAAGCGAATTAAATATAAAAAAAACAGTTTTGCTTGCTACTTTAAGCGCTTTTGCCTGGAACGCAATAATAATTTATCTCGGTATTTTGTTCGGAAATAATATAGAAACTGTTGACTATTATCTTTCTACTTACAGCAACATAGTAATTGTTATTACAATTACTGTTCTTATATTTTTCATCGTGCGATATTTTTGGAATAAGAAAAAGAAGAAGGAAAATTGAAATTAAAATTCTGGAATAATAAAGAAGCTCTTACACCCCAACAGCGAAGACAAAGAAAAAATGACCGGCTGCTTCTCATTTCAAGCGGAATATTGCTCGGTATTTCATTCCCGCCATTTCCATTTCCGTTTCAGTTATTTATGTTCGCGGCGCTTGTGCCTTATTTTTATGTAATCGATCGGCGTGAAAAATTAATTGACATTAACCGCGCTACATATTTAACGGCATTTGTTTTCTGTTTGATAACAATTTACTGGGTTGGAAGCTGGCAGGCAGCAACAGATCCTTTCTTACTAATTTCAGGCGTACTGCTTGTCTTTTTTAATCCTGTTTTCTTTTTAATACCTTCAACATTATTCTTCTTTGCGCGGAGTCTATTTAATAAAAAATGGGCATTGTTTTTCTTCCCATTATTCTGGATAACTTACGAATATGCTTACATGATAACCGATGCAAGTTTTCCCTGGTTAACGCTCGGTAGCGGGTTGTCTCACTTTCTTCCTTTCATACAGGTCGCTGAATTTATTGGCGCTGTTGGAATATCGCTGCTTGTTCTTTATATAAATTATTTTGTATTTAGAGCTGCATTCCAATCGGGCGGGAAAAGGAAAATGATTTTTTGGACAATAGCTCTTTCTTTAATTACGCTCCCAATCATCTATGGATATTATCGTATAAATACTTTTGAAATGAGTAATAAAAAAGTGAAAGTGGGAATAGTACAACCCAACTTTGATCCATGGGATAAATGGTCCGAGGAAAGCAGTCCAGCGGCTGTGTTAGATTTGTATTTCGAAATGTCGAAGAAAGCAATAGATAAAATTGCCGCTTTGATCGTATGGCCCGAAACGGCAGTACCGGTATACCTTATGGGAGGAACATACTTAAATTTAACTGAAAGAATTTACTCCTTTCTTAAAGAACAAAATGTTTATCTACTTACCGGTATGCCCGATTTGAGGTTTTTCAGTTCAAAAGAAAATGCGCCTTCCGATGTTAAGTACAGCAAAGAGGGCGATTACTATTACGCAACTTATAATGCGATTTTACTTTTTTCACCAAATTCACAGTCGCTTCAAAGATACGGCAAAATGAAACTCGTCCCATTTGGCGAGCGTGTTCCGTTTGTTGACGAACTTCCTTTTCTCGGCAACTGGATAAAATGGGGCGTAGGAATTTCTGGTTGGAATGTTGGGCAGGATACATCAATATTTTTTATTCCTAAAATAAAGATTGAAGAACCTAATGGTATAAAGGAAGATTCGCTGCGCATAAACGGATTGGTTTGTTACGAGTCTATTTATCCATTCTTCAATGCTTCATTTGTAAACAAGGGGGTTGATTTTATTAGTGTCGTTACTAATGACAGCTGGTACGGCAATTCAAGCGGACCATATCAACACAAAGAGTTTGCCGTGCTTCGAGCAATCGAAAATAGAAAATCTGTAATTCGTGCTGCAAACGGAGGCATAAGCTGCATAATAGATCCGCTGGGCAGAACTGTAAAAGAAACAAAAATGTTCACCCGGGATGTACTGACCGGAGATGTAATCCTTCAGCCGGGAAAAACTTTTTTCACAGAACATTCTACCGCTATTCCTCTAATTGCATCAGCATTTTCATTATGGATATTAGGGCTTGTTATTATTCGTTGGATTAAAAAGAAATTAAAAATTTAAATTGAAAATAATCATGGTTATTTCTAAATGTGTTGCAAAGAATTTAATGGATAGCCCCATACTTAAACGGGCAAGTAAATTATCTTACTTGTAAAATATTCTGGTCACCGGATTGTAAATTATGACAAAAAAATATTTATCAAATCTCTTCAAGACCTATCAAAAAGGCGATGCAAGAGAAGAATCTTATTACAAACATCTTGCAGATTTTATTGCAGCATATTCTGAATCTGAGCGGAAAAAGAAAATTGATTCCGCAAGCCGGAATCAATAGATTTTAGAAATTAATGAAAATCAGTTTAGCGGCTTTCATGTATGTTCAAAATGCACCGATGCAATTTCAATATCAACTAACCCATTAATTCTTTTCAACTTCTTCGGCTAATGAGCCTGCAATTACTTTTACTTCGTATTCAGTGCCCAGTAAGTCATGCAGAGTCATTTTGCCGAGCATACCGTCTAAAAGGGTTTGTACGGTTTTCCATAAGCTTCTAATGGAACAGTCAATTGTGTGGGTACAGATTGTTTCAAGTCCGGAATGATCATCGCAAAAACTTGATTCAAATAATTTTCCGCCAAGCACATTTAAAACATCACTTATTATAATTTCAGCCGGAGGGCGCGTAAGTTTGTATCCGCCTGTTTGTCCGCGGGTACTTTCCACAAAACCGCCGAGGCGCAAAATTCTTAATATCTTTCCTACATGCGCAGTGGATAATCCTTCAATCTGACTCATCTCCGGAATTGTAAGACCGTTGGGAGAATTAGACTTGCATATCCGTAATAAACATCTTAAACCATATTCTTCTTGTGTGCTGAACTTCATTTTAAGCCAATTTGAATAGCTGCCTTAATGCATTTACATTAAGACAGCCCAACGTGTTAATCATTCTTTAAATTTAGGAATTTTTGAACCGCATGATTTTGCATACTCTACCTGTGCAAACTGCTCCGGCGTAATTGAAGGACCTTTTGCAGAACAATATTGATCAAAAATAGTTGTGAGATTTTCTGCGATCTGTCCGGCTGAATATCCTTCGATGTTTGATCTTGGCACAAAGTGAAGCAGCTCGCCGTTCTTGAACAATGCGATGCTTGGGGAAGATGGAGGATAACTAATTACAAGCCGTCTTACTTTATCAACCGCTTCACGCTCCTGTCCTGCAAAAACCGTGTAAAGTTTATCGGGTATAATACTATGCTGAAGCGCCAAAGAAATAGCCGGGCGAGCGCTTCCTGCAGCGCATCCGCAAACCGAGTTAATAAACACAAGCGCTGTTTTATCATCATTTGCTTCAATTACTTTTTCAACTGATTCAGGGTTAAGCAGTTCTTCAAAACCAACCGCAATCAATTCATCGCGCATCGGCTGAACTGCACCCTGATCGTACATAGGGGGACGGGACAAAACATTAAACATATATATTTACTCCTTATTTATAATGACTTCTTAGATGAACTAAGAGAAAAAAACTTTATAGAAAACCAAGCTCAAGCTTTGCAACTTCGGACATCATGTCTTTATCCCACGGCGGATTCCAAACTAATTCTGTCTTTGCAGATTTTACTTCCGGCATAGAACCTATTTTTTGTTCAACTTCCGGAGGAAGCGAACCGGCAACAGGACAGGCAGGGGATGTCAACGTCATTTTAATTTTCACGTTCGCGTTGTCGTCTATGCTTATTTCGTAAATCAGTCCGAGTTCAAAAATATCCACCGGTATTTCCGGATCGTAAATTGTTTTTAATTTCTGAATGATTTTGTCTTCCAGAACTTGTTTATTTAATTCCGCCATAAAAAGACTATCTGTTATTAATTAAATTTTTTCTTCTGTTGAAACTGATGAGGATTCACTTTTTATTGCCGACTGCATTGTATGCCAGGCAAGGCTGGCGCATTTAACTCTTGCCGGAAAATCTTTTACTCCTGCAAAAACAGCAAGTTTGCCAAGTTCTTCAAGCGAGTTTTCTTCGTCGAGTTTTCCGGTAATCAGATCATGAAATTTTTCAAAAAGTTTTTCTGCTTCGACGACAGGCTTGCCTTTTACAAGTGAACTCATTAACGAAGCGGACGCTTTTGATATTGCGCATCCGGAACCTTGAAACGAAATATCTTTTATTATTCCATCTTCTATTAAAACATAAACATCAATTTTATCGCCGCATAAAGGATTATAACCTTCAGCAAAATGATTATGTTCCTCAATCTTTTTAAAATTGCGCGGGCTCTTATTGTGGTCGAGTATAACCTGCTGATAAAGTTCTCTTAAATCTTCTTTCATTTAAAGACCTCAATAACTTTTTTTACACCGTTGATTAGAATATCTATTTCATCTTTAGTATTATACATTGCAAATGAAGCCCTTGAAGTTGCTGGAATTCCAAAGCGGTGCATCAACGGCTGCGTACAATGATGTCCGGTGCGGATTGCGATACCTTCAAAATCTAAAAAAGTACCAACATCATGCGGATGAATTGTATCGAATATAAATGAAATAACCGCACATTTATTTTTAGCAGTGCCTATAATTTTTAAGCCGTCCAGTTTTTGAAGCTGAGCGGTTGCATATTCGAGCAAAGAGTTTTCATACATAGCAATTTTTTCAATTCCCATTTGCTCAACATAATCGATAGCAACTCCCAGCCCGATGGCATCAGCAATGTTTGATGTTCCCGCTTCGAACTTGTAAGGAAGCTCGTTGTATGTGCTTTCATTGTAAGTAACTCTGGCAATCATATCGCCGCCGCCCATGAATGGAGGCATTGCATCGAGTAATTTTTCTTTGCCGTATAAAACGCCTATGCCCGTGGGTCCGTAAAGTTTATGTCCGGAAAATGCAAGAAATTCGCAGTCAAGCTTCTGCACATCAACCGGCAAATGATTGATAGCCTGCGCCGCATCGAGCAGTACCGGTACGTTGTATTGATGCGCCGTTTCAATTATTTTTTTCACATCGTTAATTGTACCGAGAGAATTAGAGACAAAATTTATTGCGGCAAATTTTGTTTTTTCGCTGAAAATATTTTCGAGTTCGTTTAAAATCAATTCACCGTTATCGTCAACCGGTATGACTTTTATAGTCATGTTTTTTTCTTTAGCTATCAACTGCCACGGCACAAGGTTAGAATGATGTTCCATTGCGGTTACAACTATTTCATCTCCTGCTTTAAAATTAGCTCTGCCGTAAGAAGAAGCCACCAGGTTTATTGATTCAGTAGTTCCGCGGGTAAAAATAATTTCTTTGTCGCTGTTTGCATTTAAAAAGTTTTTAATTTTGATGCGCGAGTCCTCGAAAGCTTTAGTAGAAACTTCGCTTAGATGATGAACGCCGCGGTGAACATTAGCGTTCATGCTTGTGTAGTATTCAACGAGTGAGTCGATAACTATCTGTGGTTTTTGTGTTGTCGCAGCGTTATCAAGATATACCAGGGGCTTGCCGTGTATAGTTTTTGAGAGAATAGGAAAATCATTCCTAATCTTTTCAATATTAAATATGCCCGCTTCCGGCATTCCGGAAGTTTCGGTTCTGTTAGTCACAGTAATACCTATTGATTAAATTTTTTCGTTAAAATAGCCTCTACGTAATCTCTAACCGGCAGCAGCTTTATTGTTTTTATCACGTCGCTAGCAAATGCGTGCAGCAACATAGCGCGGGCAATATCTTCGCCGATGCCGCGGGTTTTTAAGTAGAACATTGCCTCTTTATCAAGCTGCCCGATTGTAGCGCCGTGAGAGCATTTCACGTCATCGGCAAAAATTTCGAGCTGCGGTTTAGTATTTATTAAAGCCTCGTTTGAAAGAATAATATTGTTGTTTTCCTGAAATGCGTTTGTCTTTTGGGCATCCGGTCTTACAATCACTTTCCCGTTGAAAACGCCGCGCGATTTATCATCCAAAATTCCTTTGTAATGTTCGTGACTATTGCAGTGCGGCTGCGCATGATCAATAAGTGTATGTGTATCACACAACTGCGAATCGTCAAGCAGGAAGAGTCCGTTAATAGTACACTCGCCGCCCTTATCATTAAATTTTGAATTAATATCATTTCTGCAAATATCACCGCCAAGTGAAATTGCATGTGAAGTAAAATTACTTGAAAGTTCCTGGTCAATTACAGTTCGTGAGATATGAAACGCTCTTTTGCTTTCTTCCTGAAGTTTTACATGATCGAAATAAGTGTTTTCCCCAACTACAATTTCAGTAATAGTGTTAGTAAAATAAATATCTTCGCTTAACGAAACAAAATGTTCCAACACCGATGCCTGCGAATTTTTATCTGCGATAAATAAATTTCTCGGTTGAATAAGCGCTTTATCTTTCCGCGCATCAGCAATAAAAAGAAGATGAATTGGATCTTCAATTATCTTTCCTTCCTGAACATGCACAAATGCGCCATCAAAAGTATAAGCAGCGCTGAGGGAAGTAAAAATTTGTCCTTCACTTAAAGCATATTTACCAAAATGTTCTAATACATTCGGGTCATCTTCTTCCACATCAGTGGCAATACTTTTAACAATTAATCCATCGGGAAGATTATTAATCTTCGATAAATTTTCATCAAACCTTCCATTAACAAATACCATTACATGATTAAATGTATCCCCCAAAAGAAACTGTTGAATATCGTCATACATCAACGGAAGCACAGCAGGCAGCGGGTTAAACGAATGTTTGAGCAGCGGCGAAATATTTGTATAACGCCATTCTTCATTTTTTAAGTTCGGAAATTCAGCTTGTTCAAAATTTGCAAGCGCCTCTTTACGTATGCTATGCAAGGGCTGTTTGCTCTGTCCGTTAAGGCTCTTCTCAAAATCGGTAAAGCTGCTTGTTAAAGTATTTTTAAAATTTGCAATATCATTCATTATTTATTTATCTCCATTCTTCACGCATTAAGCAACCGCATCGGTTTTAATCCAGTCGTAACCTTTTTCCTCAAGTTCAAGTGCAAGCTGCTTACCTCCGGATTTAACAATCTTGCCGTCCGAAAGAACATGAACAAAATCCGGGACGATATAATTAAGCAAACGCTGGTAGTGGGTTACAAGTATAGTTGAATTTTCGGGAGATCTCAATTTCTCTACTCCATTAGCGACAATTCGCAGTGCATCAATATCAAGCCCGGAGTCTGTTTCATCGAGTATAGCAAGCTTCGGTTCGAGCACTGCCATCTGGAAAATTTCGTTCCGTTTTTTTTCTCCTCCGGAAAAACCTTCATTAACAGATCGCTTCAGCAATGCCTGGTCGAGTTCTACAATTTTCATTTTCTCTTTTATCATCTGGAGAAAATCCACTGCATCCATTTCTTCTTCACCCCGGTATTTACGGATTTCATTAACGGCTGTTTTTAGAAAATTTGTATTGCTTACACCGGGCAACTCAACCGGATACTGAAAAGCGAGAAATATCCCCTCGCGTGCGCGGTCTTCAGGCGAAAGTTCAAGCAGATTTTTACCTTTATAAATTATTTCGCCCTCCGTCACTTCATAATTTTCATGCCCCGCAAGTACGTTTGCAAGAGTGCTTTTACCGGAGCCGTTTGGTCCCATAATCGCATGAACCTCACCCGCGTTAACTGTTAAATTTATTCCTTTTAATATTTCTTTACCTTCAATTTTCGCATGAAGATTTTTTATTTCTAATAACATACTCTTCCTTATTTCTTATCTCTTAATTCTTAATCGATTGATTAGCTTTCAACAAACCTGCATCACTACAGTTATGCACGATATTTTTTATCCGACGCTTCCTTCGAGACTTACACTAAGAAGTTTTTGAGCTTCCACAGCGAACTCCATCGGTAGTTCTTTAAATACTTCTTTGCAATAGCCGTTAACAATTAAACCAATTGCGTCTTCAGTTGAAATCCCTCTTTGATTTAAATAAAACAATTGGTCTTCACCAATTTTAGAAGTTGTAGCTTCATGTTCCACTTGGGCGGAGGGATTATTTATTTCAAGATACGGGAATGTGTGCGCACCGCATTTATCGCCGATCAACAGAGAATCGCACTGAGAAAAGTTCCTTGCGTTTTCGGCTTTTTTCGTAATCTTAACTAAACCACGATAACTGTTCTGACTCTTACCTGCAGAAATGCCTTTAGATATGATTGTACTTTTTGTGTTTTTGCCGATGTGTATCATCTTCGTTCCGGTGTCAGCCTGCTGATAATTATTAGTTAGTGCAACGGAGTAAAACTCACCGGTTGAATTATCGCCCTGCAAAATACAACTTGGATACTTCCATGTTATTGCCGATCCTGTTTCAACCTGAGTCCATGAAATTTTTGAATTAACACCACGGCAGGCGCCCCGTTTTGTAACGAAGTTGTATATTCCGCCTAAACCTTCTTTATTACCCGCGTACCAGTTTTGCACCGTACTATATTTTATTTGAGCGTTTTCGAGTGCAACAAGTTCAACAACTGCAGCGTGAAGTTGGTTTTCATCTCTTCTCGGTGCAGTGCAGCCTTCCAGGTAACTAACATAAGCGCCCTCGTCCGCAACTATTAGAGTTCGTTCGAACTGTCCGGTGTTGGCGGCATTAATTCTAAAATATGTAGAAAGCTCCATTGGGCAGCGAACTCCTTTAGGTATATAAACAAAAGATCCATCGCTGAATACTGCAGAGTTCAATGCGGCAAAAAAATTATCGGTAGAGGGTACAACGCTTCCGAGGTATTTTTTAACTAATTCGGGATGATTATGAACTGCTTCGCTGAATGAGCAAAATATTATTCCAAGTTCGCCAAGTTTTTCTTTAAATGTTGTTGCTACCGAAACACTATCGAATACCGCATCAACTGCAACGCCGCTAAATAATTTTTGCTCCTCAAGCGAAATGCCGAGTTTATCAAAAGTAGCTCGTAATTCGGGATCGACTTCGTCAAGGCTATTTAACAGAGGTTTTTTCTTCGGCGCAGAATAGTATGAAATATCATTGTAATCAATAGGGTCATACTTAACATTAGACCAATGAGGTTCTACCATCTTTAACCAGTGGCGGTATGCTTTCAGCCGCCATTCAAGCATAAATTTGGGTTCATTTTTCTTTTTAGAAAGTTGGCGTATTACTTCTTCATTTAAGCCTTTAGAAAATGTATCGCTCTCAATATCAGTTACAAATCCATATTTATATTCCTGGTTCGCAAGTTCTTCTAATTTGGAAACTTCTGTCGAACTCATAAAATCTCCTAACTAACTTTTCTGTGAATTTTAGATAAAATTCAATTAATTTTTACAATTCAAATCTAATTAATCTGTACAAAAAAGTCAAGATTGAATTTTACATACATATTCTGAAAGTATTCTTAATCTAGAATTCAATGTTTTTTGAGATTAAATAATTAGATTTGAAGAATTAAATTTGATTCATTTTTAGATACAAATCGAACTCGTGGCAAAACTTTCTTTAAAAAAAGGAATATTTTTTTTCTTCTATAATACTATCGTCGTATGTGTCTTCATCTTAATTGGTGAATTTATAGTTAGATTATTTGTCCCATCAATTCAGCCCCAGGGCAGTGATAGGAAACTATTTGAAGAAAATAGATATTATAATTCTATTGGCTTAGCGCCGTTAAGCAAAGGATATTCAAACGGAAAATTGGTAGGAGTTGATCAATATGGATTTCGAGTTACCAGTCAAAAAATTGATACTTCTAAAAATAGCTGGCTTTTAATTGGTGATTCGGTAACAATGTGTATTGGAGTTGAATCTGATTCTACATTTGCGGGACTCATTCAAAAAAAAGAAAAGAATATAAATATCTTAAATCCATCTGTTTTAGGATGGGGAGTTTATGATTATTATAATGCTGTAAAATATTTCATTATAAAGGAAAAGAATAAACTAAAAATTGATAGAGTTATAATTTTTTATTGTCTCAACGATTTGTATTCGAATCAACCCAACGAAGAAGAACTAAGTGAAATTAAAAACCAATTTGAAAATATTCTACGCTTTTTAAGAATTAACAGCAGACTTTATATCTTCCTAAAGAATTTCATTTCTGATAGATCGAAATCTTATTTCGAATTTGAAGAAAACTTTTATTTAAAAAATAATAAGGATTTTGAAAAAGGAATCAAAGTTATTAAGGTCATAAATAATTACTGTAATGTGGAAAATATAGATTTTGTCATGATTATCGTACCTTATGAATATCAATTACGAAAAAATAATTTACAGTTTAAATTTTCCCAAGAAAAAATTAAAGATGCTTTGAAAGATTACAATATCAAATTTTATGATTCATTTGATTTTTTTAAAAGTTCAAAAATTTTATCAAAAAAATTATTCTTGTATGCAGATGGCATTCACCTTTCAAATTCGGGGCATAAGCTGTTAGCTGAATATGTTCAACGAATTCTTAATTTATAACAATCTAAGCGTAGTGCGGCAGCAAACCAAAGTTCAAGCGGCTTTGTGAAAATATCATAGCACGGCAAGACGCAATGTTGAATTATGAATTATGAATTTTGAATGAAACACAATCCGCTTGCGGGATTGAGAGCGAAGCAATCTCGAAATTCTACACTGGGATTGCTTCATTCGAGGACTCATTCGCAATGACACTTTGTTTTTAGAGATGCCCTAAAGTTAAAAGTAAAAAACATAAAAAATATCTTGACATGAAAAATCCGTTAGCTAACGGATACATATCAATACTATAAGAATCTTATTAAAAGCTCTATTTGATGAAGTAATAAAGTTCTGCCTGATTAACAAACACAAAAATGAAAACACAACATCTAAGTTTTGAACAGAATTGCCCAAGTTTAATCGATCAGTTCAAACTTTATCCGTATACTTTTTCTTATAGTAATTTTACCGGCAATTGTTTCGCTGCCGGCAGAATCCATTTCCATTTTATTTCTCATCAACATTGGAGGCTGGTAGTCTCCAGTTTCTTCAATTTCTAAGACCTTTCCAATATTTATATTCAGCGCCTTCGTCATATATTCTGCTTTTTCCTTTGCCGCGATCAAAGCTTTTTGATAAGTGGTTTTATTATAGAACTCAAAGTTGGATAAGTTATAATACGAGTTAACGGTAAAATTATCCGAGGATGCAAGTTTATCTGTAGCTTCATAATATCTTGAAAAATCCTTAAGTTTGAACGTAACGTTTGTAGCGGCAAAAAATCCTTTATCTACTCTTTTATTATTTTGCCATTCGTATTCTTTTCCGAGAGAGATAGGATGAATTTCAAAATCATCTTTTTTGATGTTTAGTTCTGCCAATATTTTTCTAATGTTCGATATCTGCTCATCATTTTTCTTTTTCGCTTCATCGAGCGATTTAGCGGTAGTTCTAACCTGTATATTAAAAACTATTTCATCGGCATCCACTATGTGTTCGGCGGTTCCGGTTAAATTAATAAAACGGATTGCCTGCTGTGCATCTGCCGTGGATATTAAGAATGATAAGCATAAAATAAAAAGATGCTTCATAATCATTTTCCTTCCGGATTTGTTTATATAAATTAAGACTAAAATCGGACAAATGTAAATTCTTTTTGGCAAAAATTAATAAAAATAATTTCTGTTGTAAGGTTTGTAAAGATTGTACGGTTTGTTGGGTTTTTCGATGGTTGATTAACGGATTATTTCTAATTATCTGTTATATTTCGCATCAAAAATTTGGAGATAAATTAAATGGAAAAATATGCTGTTGTTATGGCTGGCGGAGTAGGTTCCCGCTTTTGGCCCCGAAGCCGTAAAACACTGCCCAAACAATTGCTAAATCTCTTCGGCGAATTTACGATGATTCAAGAAACCGTTAATCGTCTAAATGGATTTATTGACACGGATAAAATTTTTGTTATAACCAATAAGGTTCAAAAAGCATTAATTGAAGAACAGCTTCCTCAAATTCCAAAGAACAACATAGTGGCTGAACCAGTTGGAAGAAATACTGCTCCCTGTGTTGCGCTTGCCGCTGCTATTATTAGTGAAATTAATGATGAAGCAGTTATTATTACTCTTCCTGCCGATCATCTTATTATCGATGCGCAAAAATTTAGGCAATCGATACAAACTGCGGCGGAATTTGCTTATCAGTCCAAAGGGCTTGTAACATTCGGTATTGAACCTACACGCCCGGATACAGGCTATGGTTATATCAATTTTGATAAAGATGAAATAAAACCGCAAGTGCATAGAGTTAAAAAGTTCGTAGAAAAACCAAATTTAGAAACAGCAAAACTATATCTTTCTTCGGGTGAATATTTATGGAATTCAGGTATGTTTATCTGGCGTACCGATGTGGTGCTTGATGAAATAAAACAACATCTACCCGAAATGTTTAGAAGTATAAAATTATTGAATAAAGACCTTTCAAGTTCAAATTTTTATAACGAGCTTGATGATATTTATCCAGGACTGCAGAGCATCTCAATTGATTTCGGCATCATGGAAAAGTCAGACAAAGTTTATCTTGTCAAAAGTAATTTCGACTGGAACGATGTAGGAAGCTGGGAATCGGCTTACGAGTTAAATAAAAAAGATGAAAACCGGAATGCCATTATCGGCGATGTGTTTAATGCCGGTTCTAAAGACTCATACATTTATTCCCCCGATAAGTTTACTGCAGTGGTAGGAATGGATGATGTAATTGTCATTAACACAAAAGATGCTTTGCTTGTTTGCAATCGTAATAATGTTCAGGATGTTAGAAAGGTAGTTGATTTTCTTGCCGGGCAAAAAAGAGAAGGATTGTATTAGATGAGTGAGAGTAAAAGTAAGTGAGAGCGTCAGCAAGTATTCATCGAAATATTAGTGACATAATATGAATCTAAATTATTTAGCAAAATTAAAGAACAATCTTCCTGCAGTACCTGGAATTTTGCGTAAAGAAGAGTATTTTAATTCCTCCGTATTAATTCCATTAGTGCCGGTAAATGATGAATATTTTTTCCTCTTTGAGAAGCGGGCTGCCGGAATAAGACAAGGGGGCGAAATATGCTTTCCGGGCGGGGAGGTTGAGGATACCGATGAAGACGTGATTAAAACGGCTGTTCGTGAGACGGTAGAAGAACTCGGCGTTAATAAAAATGATATACAAATAATCGGCAGGTTAGATACACTTGTTGGACCAATAGGCGTTACTGTTGACTCCGCGATTGCAATTTTAAAAATCGATGACGTAAAAACTCTACCGATTGACACCAACGAAGTAGAAAAACTTTTTATACTGCCGGTATCTTATTTTGAAGAGAACCCGCCCGAAAGGTTTAAGCTTAACATGCAAGTGCATTCTACTATGAAGGATGAAAACGGAATTGAAGTTGAACTTTTCCCTGTAAAAGAATTACAATTACCGGAGAAATATCATAAGCCATGGAATGCAGGAAATCCGGGTGTGCTGGTTTACCGCACCGGCAAAGGAGTTATCTGGGGAATCACTGCTTCGTTAATTTTCGAAGTCATTCGAAAATTGAAATTAAAAAATTCATCTTAAGATAGTAATAAACTTATGCGGGTAGAGACGAAAGAGGAACATTTAAAAGTGATACTGCAGGCTTTGTTTGTCACTTTTTTGTGGTCTACTTCGTTCATCATAATAAAATTGGGGCTAAAAGAAATACCGCCGCTTACATTCGCCGGTTTAAGATATTTTTTGGCTTTTATATTTCTTCTTCCGCTTCTTCTTCGCAAAAAATATATTGATGAACTTAAAAAACTCAACCGAAAAGAATACCCCAAATTGATTTTATACGGTTTTGTTTTTATTGCATTAACACAGGGGGCTCAGTTTGCAGGTTTGTCACTTCTTCCCTCGGTCGTGGTTAGTCTGATGTTGAATTTCTCACCCTTGGTTGTAGCTTTAATGGGTTATTTTCTTTTAACAGAGAAACCTACTTCGATACAATGGGTGGGCGCTTGTTTATTTATATGTGGAGTTTTGGTTTATTTCCTGCCGGTAAGTTTATCATCAAATGAAATTCTTGGTTTGGCAATTATGATGTTTGGAATTTTAGCGAATGCGGGTTCATCAATACTTGGGAGAGAGATTAACCGGAAAAAGATTTTAAGCCCGTTTATAATAACAATCATAGGTTTAGGGTTTGGTTCGATTTGTTTGCTCGCAGCAGGGATCTTTTTGCAGGGGATTTCAACCATATCATTAATAAATATTTTTCTGCTTGTATGGATGGCAGGTGTAAATACGGCGTATGCTTTCACTCTGTGGAATAAAACTCTTCGTTCTTTAACGGCAATTGAATCAAGTATCATTAATGGTACGATGCTGATTCAAATCGGTGTACTTGCATGGATTTTTCTTGGAGAGACAATTACATTTAAAGAGAGCATCGGAATGATGATTGCGATCGTAGGAGTCATTCTTGTTCAATTAAAACCCGGCATGAAAAAATCCGGGTTCAACAAAAACTATTAGTTGAATATTTCAACACTTTTATTTCACTTCAACCAAAAAATTGCTCACCCCCTTTACAGAACAAGCTTAAATCTTATTTGATTACTGAGTCTGGTTTAAAAAGGTTCTGTTGAATAATGTCATTGCGATCCCGCATTGCGGGAGAAGCAATCTGCTGAATTTAGCGTAAAATCAAAAGATTGCTTCGTCACTCCATTCCTCGCAATGACGGGAAATATTTTTTTAAAGTATACTCATTAATTTCTTGATACAGCTTCTTCTCTATTCTGAAAATGATATTCTATTCATTCCCATAAAGTAGAACTATATTTATAAATACTAACAATTTTTCAACACTTCATCATATCTTGTCTGTAGAATTATGGAACAGCAATTGTATGAAGTAATCCGCAATTAATATTTATTAACTACTTACAGGGTTAAGCCCATGAAAAAAATAATACTCTTGACTGTGTTGGTTGCTTTTACTTTAACTATGGCACAAACAGCCAAAATTAAAAATGAAGCAATGACACCGCACAGACTGATAGAAATGAATTTAACTACAGTCACAAATTCGGTTTATTCCGGATTAGATATAGTACCAAACGGTACATTTGTTTATTTAGCTCCTCAGAATGTCGGAAACACCGATCCTATTACAAACACAACTTTTGAACTGTTAAGTAAACCCGGCGGTTCAGGAACAACCTTAACCGTCTTCAATAACAATTGGGTTTACTTTAAACCTGATGTTAAAGGCGCTTACCAGGTAAAATTAACAATTACTACGGCTCTCGGTACGGATGACACTACCAGAACTTACTATGCCGCTGATTTTGTCGGCGTTGGTAATTTCCAGAACGTTGTTGGCGCCTGGCCTAAATGTATGGGCTGCCACGCTAGTATGCCTAAATTTGCTGCAATATATGAAAAATGGAAAGTTTCCGGTCATGCTAACGTCTTTAATCAGCAGTTAAGCACAAGCACTCATTACAGTACAAGTTGTATGAAATGCCACACAACCGGTTACGACCACAATGTTGTATCCAATAACGGTGGTTTTGATGACGTTGCCGCTTCATTAGGCTGGTCATTTGCTCCTCCAACATCTCCTGCAAAATGGGATTCTTTGGTAACTTATTATCCCGGGCTCGTTAACTTAGCAACAATCGGTTGCGAAAGCTGCCACGGACCTGGCAGTGAACATTCACAGGGCGGTCTCGTTGCTAAAATTCAAATTTCAAATGAAGCAGGTAACTGCGGGCAATGCCATGATGAACCATGGAGACATAATGTTTATTCTATGTACGGAAACTCCGTTCACTCAGAAGCAATATGGTCAAATTCATTCGCTCAGGGCGCCGCATCACAAAACAACAATTTAGGCAACTGTATCCGCTGCCATGATGCTAAAGGTTATATAAACTTTACTAAAGGTTTAACAACCAACACCACCGGAATGACACAAGGCGATCATGTAGCTATTACATGCGCAGCTTGCCACGATCCTCATGGAAACGAATTTGCAAGTTCATTACGTCAAACACCTGCAGGT
>Ga0100387_10002252_pt1 | contig 16390 bp, 15 predicted proteins | sample CryGeymeta201511_FD_81547 | JGI IMG/M metagenome (GOLD analysis project Ga0100387, IMG submission 81547) | Groundwater microbial communities from Crystal Geyser aquifers in Utah, USA - Crystal Geyser metaG 2015-11 | ecosystem: Environmental > Aquatic > Deep subsurface > Groundwater | place... | reverse complement strand
ATTTCTGTTTCCCCTTCTCCTTCAAAATCAAATGCCCCATTTTATCTCTTTTCGTTTGTAAGTAGCGAAGATTATTTGCGTTCGGGAGAATTTCTATCGGGATACGTTCTACAATTTCAAGGTCATATCCTTTTAATCCGACTACTTTTTTAGGATTGTTGGTCAACAATTTTATTTTGCGGATACCAAGTTGAAGCAGAATTTGCGCGCCTATTCCGTAGTCACGTAAATCAGCACGGAAACCGAGGGCTTCGTTCGCTTCGACGGTATCTTTTCCTTCGTCTTGTAAATTATATGCGAGTAATTTATTCGCCAAACCAATGCCGCGTCCTTCCTGCCGCATATATACGACAACACCGACTCCTTCTTCTTCGATCATTTCAATTGCACGGTTAAGCTGGTCGTGGCAGTCGCACCGCAAAGAATGGAAAACATCGCCTGTCAAACATTCGGAATGCATGCGAACAAGCACGGGTTTGGAGGAATCAATTTCTCCTTTAACCAAAGCGAGGTGTTCTTTCTTCTCAACTTTATTTTGGAAGAGGAACATTCTGAAATTTCCTTTTGAAGTCGGAAGATTGATCTCTGTAATTTTTTCTACAAGACTTTCTTTTTTAATTCGATACTGAATTAAATCTTTTACGGTAAGAACTTTTAAATTGAATTTTTCGGCAAGTTCAATAAGCTGCGGAGTGCGCGCCATCTCTCCATTGTCTTGTAAAATTTCACAAAGTACTCCGGCATGATTAAGTCCGGCAAGGCTGCACAAATCAACAACGGCTTCGGTATGTCCGGCGCGGCGAAGAACTCCTTCATCCATCGCGCGAAGGGGAAAGATGTGTCCGGGAACCGCAAAATCATTTCTTCTTGAATTAGGATCAATCATTTTTTTTATTGTTACGGCTCTATCTGCCGCGGAAATTCCGGTGGTTGTTCCTTCAACGGCATCAACGGTTATGGTAAATTGCGTTCCGTGTAAAGCAGAGTTTTCATCAACCATTAAGGGCAGTTCAAGTTCTTCCAGGCGTTTACCGGTAAGAGAAATGCAGACTAATCCTTTGCCGTGAGTGATCATAAAATTAATTATTTCGGGAGTAACGAATTCCGCCGCACAGACAAAATCGCCTTCATTCTCGCGGTCTTCGTCATCAATAATGATGATCACTTTTCCGTTTTTTATTTCTTCAATTGCTTCTTCAACGTTACAAAACATAGAGGGTAACCTTATGCTTTCTCTTTCAGAATATTTTCGTATTTAGATCAATTATACATGTGAACAAGAATGGATGAATGAGTGCATGGATGAACGTGTAAATGGTTCAATAAGAAAAACTTTAATAATTCATGTGGTAAAATCTTAGCACAGACTAAAGTCCGTGCTACGGAATTTCAAACTATAATATGTTTTTGTGTAACCGATTTAATAAAATAAATCCATCATTCAACCATACGTTCATGCAATCATTCAATCTTTTAATTGTCATTCATCCATCTATTCTCTACTAATTTCCTTCTTTGGCTTGAGTAACAACGCCGATAGCAGATTTCTCAAACTTCATTTTAACGTTATCGGAAACTTTCAAAAGGATGGTTTTATCTTCAACGGTATCAACTGTTCCGTGAATTCCACTTAAAGTAATAACTTTATCTCCTTTTTGAATACCGCTGATAAGTTTTTCTTTTTCCTTAGCTCGTTTCTGTTGCGGACGAATGATCATAAAATAAAAAATTGCGAAAATAGCGCCGAACATTACGAGTGTGCTGATCATACTTCCGCCGCCGTCTTGACCGGGAGCAGGAGCCATAGCTATAAGATAATTCATTTAGTTCTCCATTATTGTTTTTTGTTGTGAAATTTTCGGAAGAATTGATTCCTTCCAGGTTTTAAAAGTTCCGTTTAAAATATTTTTTCTTGCTTCGGTAACCAGTTTAAGATAAAAGTGCAAATTATGTACAGATGCTAACTCCAAAGCTAAAATTTCTTTAGCGATAAACAAATGCCGCAGATATGCTCTCGTAAAATTTTTGCACGTGTAGCAATCGCACGCATCATCAACCGGGGAAAAATCACTCTTGTATTTGTTGTTCCTCATTGAAAGAATACCGTTTGACGTAAACAAATACGAGTTCCGGGCATTCCGGGTCGGCATCACGCAGTCAAACATATCAATGCCGCGCTCAATACCTTCAAGAATATTTTCCGGTCTGCCAACTCCCATTAAATAACGGGGTTTTTGTTCCGGCATTAAATCGGTCGTAAAATTAACTAATTCGTACATAGTTTCTGTCGGTTCTCCAACTGCTAATCCGCCGATGGCGTAACCGTCAAAGTTCAATTTGGTTAAATCGGAAGCAGATTCTTCACGTAAATCTTTGTAAACGCTGCCTTGAACAATTCCGAAAAGATATTGCTCATGCACGTAAAGCGGTTTCGTGTTTTCAAAAGCTTCTTTATTCGAAACAGCCCAGGCTGAAGTTAATTCTTTTGACTTCTTTGCATACTCATAATCACACGGAAACGGAGTGCATTCATCCAAATCCATCATGATGTCGGAACCGATCATACGTTGAATTCCAATTACCTTTTCGGGAGTAAAAAAATGTTTTGAGCCATCAAGATGCGAACGGAATTCAACGCCATCTTTTTTTAATTTGCGCAATTCTGACAAACTAAATACTTGAAAACCTCCGCTATCGGTAAGAATTGGTCTTTGCCAATTCATAAATTTGTGCAAGCCGCCAGCTTCTTCTATGATAGCAGTTCCCGGGCGCAGATAAAGATGATACGTATTCCCTAAAATTATTTGCGCTTTAATATCATCAACAAGTTGAATTGGATTAACAGCTTTCACCGTTCCTTGTGTGCCGACCGGCATAAAAATAGGAGTCTGTACAACTCCATGCGCGGTATTAAAATATCCCGCTCTTGCTTTATTCTCTTGCGCTTCTAAAACGAACTTTAACAATCGGTTCTCTTTTTCTCAATTATGATGATGAAATTTACGGAAAATGGGACAGGTAAAAAAAGTTTTGTCACACGATATTGACTTCTTCTTCTAATTGAATTTCAAACTTTTGATAAACGTCTTCTTTGATTTTCTGAGAAAGTTGAAGAACTTCGTTTCCATCCGCTTTTCCATAATTAACAAGCACAAGCGCTTGATGTTCGTGGACTCCGACATTACCGGTTCTCTTTCCTTTCCAGCCGCACTGTTCAATTAACCAGCCTGCGGGAATTTTGATCGTATCTTCTGAAGTGGGAAATCCTTTAAGTGATGGGAATCCTGCTTTTAATTTTGCATAATGATTTTTTTCTATTTCGGGATTCTTGAAAAAGCTCCCGGAATTGCCAAGTACTTTTGGATCGGGAAGTTTATCATTCCGAATTTTTATCACAATATTGCGAATGTCTGCCAGCGTGGGATTTTTCTTCCCGATACTTTTCAACTCTTGTTCTATTGAACCATAATGAGTGTTCAATTCAAAATTTTTCTGTAATCTAAAAAGAACGGATGTGATGATGAATTTATTCTTTAATTCATTTTTGAAAATAGTTGTTCGGTATCCGAAATTACAATCGTGTTTGATGAATGTTTTTTCAGAACTATCTGTTAAATAAATTCCATTTAACGCAAAGAAAGTATCCTTCACTTCTTGTCCATAGGCTCCGATATTCTGAATTGGCGCGGCTCCAACGGTTCCCGGGATCAATGATAAATTTTCAACTCCATAAAAATTATTCCCCACACAATAAGAAACAAAGTCATCCCACAATTCGCCAGCAAAAACTTCTAACAGAACAGAATCTCTATCTTCCTCTATTTTATAGATCCCTTTTTGATTGAATTGAAGCACTAACCCGTCAAAGTTTTTTGTAAACAGAATATTGCTTCCGCTGCCGAGAAGTAAAATTTTTTCACCTTTAAACTGTTCGAGAACCTTTTTCAGTTCAGTTATAGAAAAAACTTCGCAAAAGTATTTAGCGAATAACCTTAATCCGAAGGTATTCTTCTTTTGTAAATTATAATTTTCTTGAAGGTTCATTGGTTATAGATTTATTTAATTGCCTGCTCAATATCTGCAATTAAATCTTCAACATCTTCAATACCCACAGAGAAGCGGACAAGTTTTTCCGTTAAACCGAATTTTTCTCTTTTTTCTTTTGGAACAGATGCATGGGTCATCGAAACAGGATGGCATAAAAGACTTTCAACTCCGCCGAGACTTTCTGCAAGCGTAAAAACTTTTGCATTATTCAAAAATTGTTTTGCGGTTTCAAAAGTGTCAAACTCAACGGAGATCATTCCGCCGAAGCCGGACATTTGTTTTTTTGCAAGTTCGTGCTGCGGATGTTCCGTCAATCCGGGATAAAAAACTTTTTTTACTTTGGGGTGCTGCGTTAAATATTTTGCAATTTTCATTGCGTTGGCATTATGCCGATCCATTCTCACCGCGAGAGTTTTTGTTGAACGCAGCGTCAACCAGCAGTCAAATGGCGATGGAACCGCTCCCGCAGCATTTTGAATGTAGCGTAACCGTTCTTGAATTTTTTCATTTCCGGTTACTACAATTCCACCAATAATATCACTATGTCCGTTTAAATATTTTGTTGTGCTGTGCAGAACGATATCAATCCCAAACTCAATTGGACGCTGAAAATACGGGCTCATAAAGGTGTTATCAACTACGCTGATGAGATTTTTTTCTTTACAAAGATTTGCGACTGCTTTTAGATCGGTTAATGTTAACATCGGATTTGTCGGCGTCTCAACATAGACCATTTTTGTGTTTGGCTTTATTTCCGCTTCAATATTTTTCACAGTGGAAGTATCAACCCACGAAAAAGATATTCCGAAATCGGTCATGATTAATTCAAACAAGCGGTAGGTTCCGCCGTAAACGTTATCGGTAACAATTACATGGTCGCCGCATTTCAGCAATGCCATCAAAGAATTGATTGCAGCAAGACCTGAAGCAAATGCAATTCCGTATTTTCCTTTTTCAAGTGTTGCGATGTTTGCTTCCAGCGCCGAGCGTGTTAAATTATGTGTCCGTCCATATTCATACCCTTTGTGCACGCCAAGTTCGGGTTGATGATACGTTGAGGTTAAATAAACCGGAGTAATAACTGCACCGGTCTCTAAATCGGCTTTTTGTCCTGCATGAATTGCATCTGTTGAAAATCCCATATTGTACCTTTCAAATTTTATAATGATGAAGCGTATTCGATTATATCGTACCGCGTAACAATGTCAATGATTCTTCCGAATTCCAAAACTAAAACAGCGGGAGATTCCGCCAAATGTTTCTTTACAATTTGAAGATCAGTTTTTTCATCAAGCGAAGGAAATGAAGAACCCATTACCTCTTCTACTGTAGCATCAAGCAACGTATGGTTATCAACCAAACTTGCCATAACTTTTGCTTCGCGAATACTGCCGACCGATTGTCCATTTTCAATTACCGGAATTTGCGAGAAGCCATTTGTGTTAAGGACTTCTATAGCATGGCGAACTTTATCTTTCGCTTGCAAAAAAACCAAATTTTTTACCGGACCATTTTTCTTTGCGTTGGATAAATCTCTCAACGATTTCATCTCCCGATTTAACAGCCGCTTTTCTTTTAGCCATTCTTCGCTGTGCATTTTACTTAAATATCTTTCACCGGTATCGCAAACAATAAAAACGATAACCGCATCTTCAGGTAAATCTTTTGCGATTTCTAAAGCAGCTTTTGCAATCGTTCCTGTACTGCCTCCGCAGAAAATTCCTTCTTCTTTTGTTAAAGCACGTGAAACAGAAAATGAATCGAAATCAGAGACATTAATTATTTCATCTATAACGGGAAAATCAATATTCTCAGGGATGCAATCCTGACCAATGCCTTCAACTAAATAAGGAACACCTTCACGAAGCTTTCCATCTTTTTTATATTCTTTTAAAATAGAACCGACCGGATCAGCGCCGATAATTTTAATATTCGGATTTTTTTCTTTTAAATATCTTCCAACACCGCTTATTGTTCCGCCAGTGCCAATTCCCGCAACAAAGTGAGTGATTTTTCCGTCAGTTTGTTTCCAAATTTCAGGACCGGTCGTTTCGTAGTGCGCTTTCGGATTTGCCGGATTCGCGTATTGATACATGAATAATGCGTTTGGCGTTTCCGCTGCAATTTTACGCGCCACATTAACATAATAATCAGGACTATCATGTTTCACTGCGTTCGGACAAACAATTACCTGCGCACCGAGCGCCTTTAAATAATTAATTTTTTCCGAACTAACTTTATCGGTAACAACAAAGACAGATTGAAAGCCGCGGATTGCCGCAGCTAACGCTAAACCAATTCCGGTATTTCCGCTTGTCGCTTCCACAACCGTTCCGCCGGGTTTGATAACTCCGCGGTTAACAGCGTCATCAAGCATTGCAATACCGATGCGGTCTTTAACGCTGCCGCCGGGATTCACCGATTCAAGTTTCGCTAAGATTAACGGCTTCAAACCTTTATTTATCTTGTTCAACTTTATCAACGGTGTATTACCAATCGCCTCTAAAATATTATTCTTATAATCCATGAAATCCTCTTTTTATAAACGTAATAATAAAAACCAGTAGTAAATTTCTAATTCATTATTTTCAAACATATAATCGAACAAGTAAATAGTCTATCGATCAATGCAGCTTGAATGGATGAATGATTGCATGGCTGAATGATCTTTCGATAAAATAAATCAATTGATTTTTTTCATTCATCCATTCTTTCAAACATTCTTTCTACTTAACAAAATCCGCACAATTAGATTTCTACCAAACTCATTATTATCCTTCACTTGTTAAACCTGTACCCTCTCAAAAACTCTTCAATCTTCAAACGTTTCTTTCCTTCCTGCTGGATTTCCAAAATGCTCAATGAATTATTTCCACAGCCAAATATCAACTCTGCCGGAGTTTCTTGAATTTCTCCCGGTGCAAGATTTCGCTCAACGACTTTAGTTTTATAAACTTTATATGTTTTTTGCTGATGGACGAAAAAGGCTGCCGGGAAAGGCGAAAGTCCACGTACTAAATTATGAATCTCAACTGCATCCCACGCCCAGTTAATCGCACAAAGCTCTTTGGTTATTTTAGGAGCCGGTGTCGCCGCTGAATTATCCTGCGGAAGTAGTTGATCCCGCATCTGGGGGGATTGCAAGGCAATCATTTTAACTGTTTCGATAACGGCTTGACTTCCGAGTGAACTTAATTTATCATGAAGAGAACCGAAATTATCTTCATCTTCAATCGGAATTTCTTTTTTTAAATAAACATTCCCGGTATCAACTTTTTCCGCAAGAGCAAAAGTTGTTACGCCTGTTGTTTTCTCGCCTTTTATTAATGCCCATTGTATCGGTGCGGCTCCGCGAAACTTAGGAAGAAGCGAACCATGCAAATTAAATGATCCGAATTTCGGCATCGAAAATATTTTCTTCGGCAAAATCCGGAACGCCACTATAACAAAAAGATCGGCATTTAATTCTTCTAACTCCGAAATAAAGTTTTCATCTTTTAGATTTTCCGGTTGAAGAGCTTTTATGGAATGTTCAAGAGCAAATGCTTTAATAGGCATAAAAGAAACCTGCTTTCCCCGCCCTCTCGGTTTATCCGGTGCAGTAACAACGGCAGCAACTTCATGTCTATGATCGAGAATAATTTGAAGTGATGGAATCGCAAAAGCGGGTGTTCCGAAAAAAATTATTTTCATAAAGAATTACATTGTCCCTTTATCCGTAATCGGATATTCGATCTCAACTTTTCTCGAAACAATTTTTTGAAGAGGTTTTTTCACCATCTTTTTCCCCTCGTCATCGAGGCGGTCGGTAAAAAATGTTGCTTGTAAATGGTCGTACTCATGCTGGATAACGCGGGCAAGTAAATCATCATCTTCAAGTATGTGATCATTCAGATCTAAATCTTGATAAAGAAGTTTTATTCCTACCGGTCTTTCAACTTTTGCACGAATACCGGGTAAACTCAGGCAACCTTCTTCCATCACTGTAGTCTCTGCAGAGTATTCGACAATTTTGGGGTTTATGAAAACCATAGGTTTTGTTTTTTCAAATCCTTTTACTGAAGATAAATCGTAGATAAAAATAGATTTATGGCTGCCAACCTGATTAGCCGCCAAGCCCATTCCATCGGCGTTTCGCATTGTTTCAAACATATCATTAATTAAGGTAAGGATCTTCGCATCAACTTTTGAAATGCGGATCGCTTTTTTCCTTAATATTTTATCTCCGTAAAGAGTAATTGGCAAAATCGCCATAACAGTCTTCCTTAACTAATTTCTTCAAAAGCGGGCGAAACCGTTTGGGCTTCGCCGTCGGTAAAAATTAATAATTCTGTGGAATAAAAGTACATCATGATGAGCACCCGAAATATAATTAACAACTGCTGAATTAGAAAGGTAAGAAGGAGGAAGTAAACCGGCTTTTTGGGAAGGAAACTGTCAACGACATTATAAATTGTCGCGCCAATCGCCACAAATACCAACATGATAAAATAAACCGTCATCACTTTAACAAAATTCTTTTTGATGAACTGGAAAGATTTGTAGAGCGATCGGAACAATTTTGTTGAATCAATTACCACGATCGCAATTTTCGTATAATCTGAAATAATGTTAATGATACTAATGAGAAGAAGAAAGAAGAGATAACGGAATATCTGCACTGCAAATTCAACGGCAGCATTCTCTTTTTCTAAAAAGATTTGTTTGATCCCATAATCTATCAGAACGTTAATACTGATTGCTGCAAAGTAAAGCGCTCCAACAACAACAGCAATTTTCAGAAATCTAATAAAATATTTTACGCTTCCGTAAAAGAAATCAACAACGTGATTTTTTTTTGAGTTGGTATAAACCGACAACAACCCACCCAAATAGAAAAGCTGTACAAGAACATACACACCGGCAAAAGCATACAGAAGAATAGGTATTGCATCAAGTGAGTTTCTATAGATATGACGAAACTGCACATACCAGAGATAATCAAAGCCCAGACTGAGATTACTATTTATAAGAGAGTTCGCTAAACCATGCTGAAGTACTGAAAATAAAGGAAGAGATAAAGCAAACGCAAAAACGATATTAGTGATCCAGAAAAGGAGAACAAATTTCCGGTGAGCAAAAACCAAACGTGAACCATTCACAAGAATTTCTTTTATCGAAAGGTTCAAGACAATCCTCCGAAGATCATCAGCAAGTTTTGCACCCAGAAGAACCATCGCGTGGAAATATAAAGAGCGCCGCTGTATTGCGTTTTCATTGTATACGAGTTGTTTGCAAAATTGAGATCGAATAAATTTTTTCGCTGAGGATCAATCTCCGCAGCGATAATAGTATTTCTTGTGTTAAAGGTGAATCGCTTAATTTTTTCTTTACCATTCCAAAAAGTTTTTATAGTGTCCATATCGGTGTAAAGATCAATTTCCAGCGGTACAACTGCTTCTCCATCCCTCACAATAACAATTTCAGCTCGATGCCGTTCAGGGGAAACATCAATCCCAAGTATTTTGTAATCACACGTGTAGGACTTTTCATAAAAATCTGTTATAAGCCACTCGATATTTTGATGACTGAACTTTCTTAGCGCTGCAAAAAAATCACTCGCTGTTGGATGTTTAAATTTGTACTGATTAAAGTATTGCCTCAAAACAAATAGTAGTTTCTTTTCGCCAAGATATTTTTCCAACGTAAAAAGGAACAGCGCTCCCTTTGCGTACGAAACTGATTGATAGACCCTCCTGTTCAACAAACGGAAACTTGTATCGCTCAACGTTCCAAATGTTGCATATGAGTAGTATGCAGCCATCAAATCAGCTTCAAACGGTTTGGGAATTTGTGTAAGCGTATAAATAAAGGGAATCCTTTCGATCGCAAGAAGTTCCATCCCGGTTACCGGCAGATAACCGAAAAGCTTAAACGAAGCGAATCTTTGTCCATATTTTTTTTGCAATATTTTTTGAGAAATGTATTCAGCAAACCCTTCATCAAGCCAGGCTTCGGTTGATTCATTATTGGCGAGGATACCATAAAAATATTGATGAGAGAATTCATGAAGAATAACTTCATCTAAATCTTTGGTAAACTCCGGAGAAAAATAATCTTTGGAAAAAGTGAAAAGCGCGGGATACTCCATTGCGCGGATCATTCCGGCTTTTGTTGGTGCGTCTATAACCGTTAGCGTTCTGTATGGATACGTTCCGATATTTTTTTCAAAGAAATTAAAAGCATTGTTTACAGCTGTAGAAACTCTATTTCGACTCCCCTCATTTGTAGTTTGAAGAATGTAATGAACAGTAACTTCCGAATGATCTTTCCGTTTGATTGTATCGGTAAGATCCAGAACATCTTTAGCGGCAAGCCATGCAAAATCATGAATATTATTTTGAACTACTTTATACGTTGTGTTCTTCGATTCGACTTTTTTACTTATCACTTCACCGGAAGAGGCAAGTTTGAAACTATTTGGAATGGTTATTTCAAGCGAGTAGTTGGAGAAATCTGCATAGAATTCCGTGAAAGGATAATAAGGGTCGCAAACCCACCCCGCTGTGCCAGGCAGGCTTCCATTTTCATACACTCCTAATTTGGGAAACCACTGCGCTAAGAAGAAAAATATTTCGTTCGCATCGTACCCGAAGCGGCTGTAAGCTTTGGGAATTTTTACCTCATACTCAAACGCAATTTCAAGCGAATCATACTGATTTACCGGTTGATCTATATCGATTTTGGCAACCGTACTATCAAAACGATTACCTGTTCTGCTGGAAGAATAATTTAATGATTTTGGTTTACCGTTTACTGTTAATTTATTGATATTAATATGAGAATGGGAATTGCCGGGGATTCTTCTCCCACTTAAAAATTCTGTTCGCTTGTTGCCGAAAGCATTCGGGTAAAGATGAAAATAAAGTTCGGAAGTTGGAATAGTTGATGGATTTTTCCATGTTATGATCTGTGAAGCTTTGAGCAACTTCTTTTGAACATCTAAAGAAACTTTGATTGAATAGGAAGAGAATACTTTTGCCACTTGTTTAATTTTACTTCTACTCGAATCATCAACATTTACTTTAACGGCTGTGCTGTCGATTATATCACCAACAGCGCTTGTTTGCTTCTCTTGATATTGAAAGAAAGCATAAAAAAGAAAAAGAGATATGAGAATTATGTATTTCAAGTATAATTGGATTTCTAAGTTGAATAAAAAAGGGTGATCCTTCACACTTGATGTAAAAATATGGAGAAAATTTTTATTTCGCTAACGAACTGTCTTCATTTTGTAAAGCAGATTAGTTATATGTCCAAAGCTGAGAAGTGTGGCTTTTACACCATCCATTAGCTAATTAAAAGTAGTTAAGATGAAGCAAAAAATATAAAATACTATTTTCATTTAAATCATTTAATCAACATTCTAATCATAATAGAATCAAGATTTGCGTTTAAGTGAAATACGGTATCTTTATTCGAATCAAATCTCCAAAGTTTTTTCCCCGGTTTATAAGCAAACATTTGATCATAATGTATAGGAGGTTTAGCTGCAAAAGCAAAACCAAATTGAAACTGTCCATTAACTGAAAACATAAATGGTGCCGTAAAAGGAGATAAGTTTTTGGGGTCATTTAATATATTTATAGAAATAGAATCTCCGATAAAAATTAGACTATCTGGAATACTTAGATTTTTAAATCCAACTAAAACACTATCAAGTAATTCTGTATTATTACCAACAACTACAATACCTTTTATTTCTGAATAGTATTCTCTAATAGGTTCAACAGATTTATCGCAACCTACGAATAACAAAAGAGCTATCATAAATAAAGATGTTTTCATATTACAATTTCAATATTTTAGTTTATAATGGTGTGTTATGTTAAAATCCAACAATACCAAATTATTTAACAATTTATTTTTCTCTTGTTCACCCGCCTCTGGTTTAAGTTATACTTCTTCTAATAATGATATTTGCATTGAAGAAAATTGATTTTGTCATCGCCAACAACATAAACAATGCGGTGTTCTTGCGTTAATCTCCTAGACCAAACACCACTACCCAGATAGCGGAGCGGTTCCGGTTTACCCATTCCTTCAAAAGGATTTCGCATAATTGCCTCAACCAAATCCAAAACTCGCAACGCAACTTTACGATCTACTTTTATCCAATGCGCCAAGTCTTCTCTAAAATCATTGTGAAATATGCTTAACCGCTCTTTTGACGATTTAATTTTCAAGACCGAATTCCTTTTTTAGGTCTTCTAAGGACTGTGGGGTATTTTTCTCATTCTGAACTTCTAATAATGCTTTTAATAAACGTTGTGCATTTTTTGGTGAACGCAGGAGATGCGCTGTCTCTAAAATACCGGACAGTTCACTTTCGGAGACCAAAGCTACATTTTCAGCATTTTTACGATTAATAATTATCACTTCCTTATTGAGCGAAACCTCATCTAATAATTTTGCAAGATTAGCTCGCGCCTGGGTATAAGTTAAACTAATTGACATATCAACAACCTTTTTATTGTACAGATACAATGTACAGATATAATTCCTTTTCTACAAAAGTTACTGTTTCATAAGTTGTGTGAAATAGCGATGTATTTCACACCTTGCGGAACATGTTGTTAAAATCCAACACTGCCATATTAATTATTTATTTCGTTCAGTCATCAATAGGCTCAACACCAAGTTGCTCAAGTTGTTCAAGGGCATCCTGCATGGCTTTGAGCGCTTCGGGTGAGTGCCCATGCCAATCAATGATTTCACTTGTAACCCGTAGCGGCTCACGGGAGCGGAATGACTTCGTCGGATTACCACGAAATTTCTTATCCGTCAAATTGGGGTCATCTTCTATCACGCCGGTCGGTTCCACAATGTAAATTCTGCCCGGACCATCACCGGCGGCTAACTCCGCTCCCCATGTAGCTGCATCCAATGTGCGGGTAAGATAGACGTAGGTTGTTCTCCTAACTTTATTGCCAAAGTTAGGAGTAAGTCCCGGCTTGATAAGATCTCCCGGTTTTAGATCAGCGCGTGTGCCATGGTAAAGAGTCCACTCCGTGATCTCGCCAATAACCTTCAACGGCTCTCGGGAACGAAATGACATCCAGGGATGACCCGGAGACTTCCAGTCTGTCTAGTTAGAGATATCCTCGACTTCTCCGATCAGTTCTACTATATAAACTCTTGCCTGATCTTCGCCGACCGCAATTTCTGCCTCCCAAATCGCCGCATCCAAATTGGGAGTCAGGTAAACATAGGTTGTTATCTCGTCCCCACCACCGACGTCCAGAGGATTGCCGGACTTGATCAGATCTCCCGGCATCGGTTCAGTCCGTGTACCATGGTAGAACCGTTTCGTCCGTAAGTCGTCGGTTGTACCGGGAATGCTTTTGTCCATGTCTGTATTTTCCTAATTTTTGATGAGCACCTGTCAACGTGTTATGTTAAAATGCATCACTGCTGTAAAAATAATTTATAGATTTCCACTCTCGCTCTACTTTAATTGATCCACTACGATGTTTTAATTTTGACCTCGTAGAGGCCATACTATTGCTTGTCTGCCGGTAGGCAGGTAAAAAAAAATCTCATGCAATCTTAAATCCTCGTAGAGGATTTATAAACTCTTCACCTCAACAACACCATCTTCTTCGTTTGTATAAATTCACCGGCACGAAGTTGATAAAAATATATCCCGCTTGCCAACTGTTGATTGCCAACTGCCGACTCAAATTCTACTTCATAACTTCCCGGTTGTTTTTCTTCATTTATCAAGTTTGCAACTTCTCTTCCTAACGCATCATAAATTATTATTGTAACGTTACTTTGTTCGGGAATGGAATAACTTATTATCGTCTTCGGATTAAATGGATTGGGGTAATTTTGTCTTACTATGAAGGTAAACGGATTATTTGGTACCGGTTCATTAATCGAAGTAACCATTTCTGAAAGTGGTCGTTGCCAAATAACACCTGAACCATAAGTCCCGGCAAATACATCAGAACCAATAGCGGTAATTGCCCAAACATCAGCATTCGGTAGATTTGCGTCCACATCAGTCCAATTCGTTCCATAATCCGTTGAAACAAAAATACTACCGGAACTGGTACCTGCAAATAAATATTCACCAATAAAAGTGAGACATCGAACGTCTTTATTAGAAAGCCCATTATTTACAGTCAACCAGTTCGTACCGTTATTGGTTGAACGAAATATACCGTCGCCCGTCGTTCCGGCGAAGATAGTTGTGCCAACATAGGCAAGCGCAATGACCTCTTTATTCGTCAATCCCAAATTTACAGCAGTCCATGAGCTTCCATAATCCGTGGATAGGAATATTCCCTGCGCATCGGTAGCCGCGTAAAGATTGCTATCAATAAGAGCCAATGCTCTTACCGGGGCACTGCCGTTGGTTATACTTTTTATACTCCAATCTACACCGTTATTTGAGGAGGATAAAACCTTCCCATACCAACTGCCTGCAAAAATAATTGTATCCCTCCTGGCAAAACAGAAGATTGTTTTATTTGCTTCACTTTGGGTAACACGTGTCCAGTTTTTGCCATTATTAATTGAACGAAATACTCCACCATCAGACAAAGGATGATCTTGACCGGTGCCAGCTAAGAGGAAAGAATCTGAAATTACAAGTGAACGAACGTAAGGGATTGATAATCCGCTGTCAAGCACAGCCCAGTTTTCTCCGCGATTGTTTGATAGAAATAAACCTTGTCCATATGTCCCTGCATAAATTGAATTATCTTTGGCAGTAAGTGTAGTAACAAAAGTGTTTGTCAAACCGTTATTCGATGCGATCCAGTTTAAACCGTTATCATCAGAAACACAAACACCCCCTCCGTATGTACCTGCCAAAAGTTTTTCCCTTTCGGTTTTTAAAGCTTTGATGCGAAGGGAAGTCAAACCACCGTTAGATTTTTGCCAGTTAATCCCGTTATCGCCGGATAAAAATACACCTTCATTTGTACCGGCAGCAAGGTTGGTTTTGGTTTTAGCCAGAGCGAGAACCCGTAAATTGGACAATCCGGTAGTTTCCCAGCTAATTCCGTTGTCTTTAGGGCACCTCTAAAATCTTGCTAAGAAACCTTCAAGGTTTTTATTTTAGCTAAGTTCGATAAAATTTTAACATAACAAAATATGGTAAAGATAAACCTTGAAGGTTTTTAGAGATGCCCTTTAGATAATGATACCCCTTCATTGGTACCTGCAAAGATGCCTGCTGAATCTTTTAAAACAGTGTTAACCCATTTTGAAGACAAAGAAATTCCGGAATCAGAAGCAATCCATGTTTTACAGGTGTCTGAAGATATGAACAAACCTAATCTATGTGTTCCTGCTAAGATGTTTAATCCATCCGTTGACAAAGATGAAACATAAGTATTCCACAGACCCGAAAAAGCCCATGTAACGCCGTTGTCTTTAGAAAGGTAAATACCGTCCCAGGTTGCCGCAAATAGATTATTCCCGAGTGAAGTAAATGCTGTTACATAAGGGATAGGAAAACTAACTGCTGTCCATGTTAAACCTTTATTTTCCGACAGAAAAACTCCGCCTCCTTCCGTACCTGCCACAAGATTTTGCCCTGAAAAAGCAAGTGCATTAATGGTAGGGTTTGTAAGACCGTTATTAAGAGCGGTCCAACTTAATCCGTCATCGGTAGAGAGAAAAACTCCCCCCTTATTCGTACCGATATAAAGATTAGAAGTATCCGAGATGATACAATTTATCGTCCCACCGTATGGACCGTTAGTCTGAGTCCATTGCGCTAACAAAGTTTCTACGTTAAACAACATGCAGATTAAAACGATGGCTAATTGAGATACCCTTTTCATATAAAACCTCATTTATTTAATAGTACTCATTATTTAAAAAATTACTTTTCTCTTGTTTCTCCGCCTCTGCTGGGACTCTTTACCAATTAAAGAGGTCATGTTTTGTGTTAGAATATTATAGTACCGACTGTAATTTTAAACATTAATAAATGATTAAAACCAAACCCCCCTGGATTAATGACACCTCCAGAATTAATCGGTTCAAACACAATTGAAGAATTTATATGCATGAAATCAAAGATATTTAGTCCACATCCTAAATAGATATTTGAATAAAAAAAGAAAAAGTTATGCTTGTCCTGTTCCTTTAAATTCCATTGTTGTATGTTTGAATCCCAATATTTACCGTTGGCAATACCTAATCCAAAACCATAAAATAAATGGTTCTACCGTTAATAGTGTGAAAATGATAAATTAGGGATATGGAAACAAAAGAATTATTTACGCGTTTATTACATCTCCCGGAAGAATGGGAAGTCTATGAAGTTCAATACGAAGATCTT
>Ga0100387_10002240_pt1 | contig 16450 bp, 14 predicted proteins | sample CryGeymeta201511_FD_81547 | JGI IMG/M metagenome (GOLD analysis project Ga0100387, IMG submission 81547) | Groundwater microbial communities from Crystal Geyser aquifers in Utah, USA - Crystal Geyser metaG 2015-11 | ecosystem: Environmental > Aquatic > Deep subsurface > Groundwater | place... | reverse complement strand
TTGATATGATAGAATTGGATTTCACCTTCGGGATGACCGTGAATTCCGTCACAGGCAGCGATGGCAGTCTTCTCAACTTCAGTTTTACCAATGATAACCTGCTGATAATTTATCCCGATCCCGCCCTAAACCCCGGTGAGTTAACCCAATTCGTGATTCAGTACCAGGGGTCGCCTGAAGCTACCGGGTTTGGCTCCTTTGGGTTTGATTATTACAACGAACAGCCCATGATCTGGACATTAAGTGAACCGTATGGCGCACGGGATTGGTGGCCCTGCAAAGATACCCCGACCGATAAGGCGGATTCTGTAGACATCTCCATTACGGTGGCTGATTTTTTAACCGTCGCATCAAACGGGTTGCTCGACAGCGTCGTATCAAATGATGGACGAACCACCTACCATTGGAAGGAGCGCTATCCCATCGCAACCTACCTAATATCCCTGGCGATTTATCCTTATACCCATTTTTCAGGTGAATTTACCTATCCGGGCGGAATCTCAATGCCCCTGGAATATTATGTTTTCCCAAACCATTATAATACCGTACAGCAAACCTATGCTATGACGCCGGATATGATCAGCGCCTATTCAGACCGGTTTGGACTCTACCCGTTTATTAATGAAAAATATGGACACGCTGAATTTGTCTGGGGAGGTGGTATGGAACATCAAACGCTCACCAGTATGGGCGGATGGAGCCAATATCTAATCTCCCATGAACTGGCGCATCAGTGGTGGGGAGACATGGTCACATGTTCGAATTTCCACCATATCTGGTTGAATGAGGGTTTTGCCACCTATGGTCAAGCCATGTGGTATGAAATGCGGGATAGTAGTATTGAATCATTGCACAACGAAATGCAGGGAAAACGATACCTGGGTTCCGGAACGATTTATGTTACAGATACAACCTATGTGGGTTCTATTTTTAACTCGAGTCTCGTTTATAATAAAGCCTCCTGGGTGATGCATATGCTTCGCCACATTACGGGAGATTCTCTATTTTTTACGGGTCTTCAGCAATATGGCGATATGTACCGGTTCGAATCCGCCGTCACGGAGCAATTCAGAGACGTCATGCAGGATGTCAGCGGTCTTGATCTGACTGCTTTTTTCGAGCGATGGATTTATGGAGAATACTATCCTATCTATGAAAGTAATCCTGAATATTATACGTCTACGAATGGAACCTATTTTTTAAATATCACTCTTTCTCAAATCCAGACCAGTTCACTGTTTACAATGCCGATAGACTTTCGCGTCGAAACCAGTACAGGACCGGTAGATGTTCAGGGGATCAATGATCAGTCACCACAGAATTATACATATATTTTAAATTCCATGCCCCAGACTGTGGTTATTGACCCGGATAGTTGGATTTTGAGGGAAACGATCAATCATAATATAACCTCTGCCGGCATGATGTTATCAGGAGATCTGAACCAGGATAACTCGCTGGATATCCTGGATGTGGTCGCGGCGGTAAATGTGGTCCTCAATGGGAGTCCGGATTTATTCCTGGTGTGGATCATGGATTTGAATGCAGACGGTACTGCCGACGTATTGGATATTGTTCAGATGGTGTCAGCCATTGTAGATGTGTCTACGCAGGAATAAATTTCAGCCATAATTTTCTTTGACGTGGGCCATCAAAATCCGCTAAAAAAACCCCCTGCCAGATGCCAAGTTTTAAGACGCCGTTTTCGATGATCAACTGCTTGGATGATCCAACCAGTGATGTTTTGATGTGAGCGTCTGAATTTCCTTCTGCATGGGTAAATCCCAAATGTACCGGGACCAATTCTCCCAGCATTTTTATCATATCTGCAACCACCGTCGGATCTTCATTTTCGGTGATGGTAATCCCGGCCGAAGTATGAGGAATGAATACAGTCAGAACGCCATCCGTCCACCCTTGTTTACCAATCCGCTGTTCTAGTGCAGATGTGATATCCACGAAATCGATGCGACGGTTAGTTCTGATGAATAAAGTTTCCATAAAATCAGGTATTCACGGGCTCAAATTGTGCGGTGAAGTGACGGAGGAAAGGAGCTTGGTAGGTCATCTTCATCCCCTTTATCTTCTCCTTTTTCCTGAATATTTTCTGTGCGACTTCGATCACATAATCAATCTGACTTTGAGTATATGTCCGCCTGGGAATGGCGAGTCTTACCAGTTCCATTTGAGCCGATTCAATGTCTTTACCGGTCTTAAAATCATGCTTCCCGAACATAACACTACCAATCTCAACGGTGCGAATACCCCCCTCCCGATAGAATGAACATGCCAGAGCCCAGCCGGGATACTGGCGCGGTGGGATATGATCCAGTAACTGTTTGGCATCGATGTAAATCGCATGTCCGCCTGCCGGCACAACAATGGGAATTCCGATATCCAATAATTTTCTGCCCAGATAGGCGGTGGAGGAGATACGGTATTTCAGATAATCTTCATCAATGGCTTCGGTTAAACCGATGGCAATCGCCTCCAGATCCCGACCGGCTAACCCACCGTATGTCGGAAATCCTTCGGTTAGGATCAGCAAATCCTTTTCCTTTTGGGCAAGATGAGGATCGTTGGTACATAAAAATCCACCTATATTCGATATACCATCTTTTTTTGCAGACATAGTGCAGCCATCCGCATACGAGAACATTTCTTTTACGATGGAAATAATAGATTTTTTGCGATAACCCTCTTCACGGATTTTGATAAAATAGGCGTTTTCGGCAAAGCGGCAGGCATCCAGATAAAAGGGGATTTGATAGGATTTCGCAACTTCGGATACCCTCCGGAGATTTTCCATGGATACCGGCTGCCCGCCACCGGAATTATTGGTAATGGTCATCATGATCAGGGGAATGCGGGATATGCCTGTCGTTTCTATCGTTCTCACCAGCTTGTTAATATCCATGTTTCCTTTAAAGGGATGTTCAATTGAGGGTAGTTTTCCCTCATCGATCACCAGGTCCAAAGCTACGCCTTCCCGGTATTCAATATTTGCCCGGGTGGTATCAAAATGAGTGTTATTGGGGATCACATCTCCCCGATTCACCATCACTGAAAAGAGTATCCGCTCTGCCGCTCTGCCCTGGTGGGTGGGGATGATCTGCTCAAACCCCATTAGGTCCCGGATAGTCCTTTCAAATCGTTGAAAACTGGAACTACCCGCATAGGATTCATCTCCCCGCATGATCCCCGCCCACTGTTCACTACTCATCGCTCCCGTTCCGGAATCTGTTAACAGATCAATAATTACATCTTTTGAATAGATTAAAAAGGGATTATAATGGGCAGCCTTCAGGAAGAATTCCCTGGAGTTGCGGGTGCTCATTCGAATGGGCTCAACGGATTTTATTTTAAAGGGTTCAATGATGGTTTTCATAGAGTTTCGTTTCCAATACTTTTCAGATGTTGTGACCGAAAGGTCGTAGAGATTTGAAGAATGATCAATGTGAATTCTGGTTTCGGAGACTGACCCCGATATAAAAGGACACGTAATCAGCATTTAATTTTCGGCTGATATCATTGAGGATCATATTCGTTTCATTATGGATTGATGCCTGAGGCCGGGTAATCCCCGGAATGACGGTATATTGAATCCCAAAATCAAGTCCAAATCCGGATTCAGTCATCACATTAGTCCCCATTTCCAGTATCCAGCCCAGATGAAATTCCGAGTCGATGACATCCGTATAACTATCGTCTTCATCATCGTCATCAAACCAGTGCCACAGCCCGTTATCCCATTCCCAGGTAATCGTTTCAAAAAATACAAATAATCCACCTTTCGCACCAATATACGGGCGGATGGACCCTTTCCGTGTCGGGGACATCAATCTGGGACCCACCAGAAATCCCAGGCTTTGTTCTGAATTCTTCACCCGTACCGAGGGTCCCAAAACTCCATAATTACTCAGGTTTTCCCAATGTATGTCGTTTTTAAATCCCAGATATTGGAATTCCCCGTCATACCGAATAAACGGGAAGTCGGCATCCTTTAACGAAACCACACATCGTATGGAAAGACCCGAATCTACATATTTTGTATATTGTGCCTGAGGCTGGTGAAATCCAATTCCCATTTCGAAATAAAACTGATTACTCTGAAAGATATTATTTGTGCCATGGATTGGAAAACCAGCGCTGAATATCGTTGATACGGTGATGATCACCCCGAAACTCCACCCAAGGATATTCGATTTTAATCGAACCAACGTCCATCCAGGGTCATCAAAATGATTCCCAGTAGTTTTTAAGTTTTGCGACACCCTCCCGGATCTGTTCGACACTGATACCGGAATACGCAAAACGGATAAATTTCTGCCGCTCACCCGGTTGGGGTTTACCAAAGTGTTCGCGTGTACAAAATGAAACTCCGGTCTGATAGAGTGTGTTCAGTCTGAATTCTTCGAGCGATTTTGAATTCATGCGGTGATAAATATCCGTGATATCCGGGAATAAATAGAACGTCGTATTGGGTTTGGCGACGATCATACCAGAGATGGCGCTGAGGTCCTCAATCACAGCATCCCGGCGAGACCGCAGCGCAGCGAGAATTTGTCCCGCACCGGATTGATCCCCGGTGATGGCTTCAATACCGGCGTACTGGATGAAATGATTGGTACAGGATTCATCATTTACATTCAGTTTTGAAATTGCATCTATCACAGGTTTGGGTCCGACGGCAGCCCCAAGTCGCCACCCTGTCATGGCATAGGTTTTGGAAAATGTATGAAGGATTACCGTCCTGTCGATCATTCCGGGGAAAGATACAATACTTTTACTGTTTCCGGAATAACGGATATTAAAATATGCTTCGTCAGACAATACCCAAAGATCATTTTTAATCGCGAGGTCTGCAAGCCAACTCATTTCTTCCTCATCAGATTCGGCGCCAATCGGATTCTGGAAATTATTGTAAATGAAAATCCGGGTATGGCTGTCCATTTGGGATTCCACTTTATCACGATCGATCTTAAATCCCTCATCGGTAGCGATATACCCATAAGGTAGTGTTTTACCCCCGAGGTAGTTGATTTGTGACTCATAAATCGGGTAACCCGGGTTCGGATATAGAACGCCATCTCCGGGATTCATGATCACATTAAGGAATTTACCAATTACCGGCTTTCCCCCCGGTTGGATGCAGATATTTTCCGCCAGATAGGATACACCGCGTGAACCTGCGATATGATCCGCAAGGATTTCACGAAGCTGCGGTATCCCCGCTGAGGGGTCATATCCGGTCTTACCGTCCAGCATAGCCTGATGTGCCGCTTCAATAATATTCAAAGGCGTCCGAATATCAATATCCCCCAAATGAAAAGGATAAATTTTATTCCCTTTAGCCCCAAAAGTGGCTGCATCGGCGGATACCGCAAATGCGGTTTCGGTACCGAGTCTGGATAATCGGTCACTTAATTTCATGATAATTCCTCTGTAATTTTCATCATTCCTGGTTATTGCCTTGGTATAGATGCTTTGATCCGGAATAGTCTGGTTTCCCGTTCATTCGCAAATTTTTGAATTGCCTCCCACTGCCAGAATGCAGACAAATGAGACTCATCGATCACTTCATCCAGGGTGCCGCCGCTTCTCCACCGATTATCCCAATCCGGCGATAGCGAATAAGGCTTGACGATCGGATGTTTAATCCAGTTTTGCATGAGATCAATAGCGGTGTTCGTGATGATCATTGAGTCTGCCCACTCATCATCAGAAATCACCTGCTTTTGATACTCTGCGGATTGGATCGAAAAAAGATAATGAGAAAGCACGGCAACTATTTTCACATTAGGTCCTTCGGTTGTCAACCGGGGTAGCAGCGTCAATAATTCGTCAATCGCTTTCGTCCCCCGAACCAGAACAACCCCTGTTTTAGGCTGACCGGGATGGTAATCTTTGATCACATATGCCCCCTTCGCAGCTTCGAAATAGTGCGGGATCCCTAAGGCCATTCTATCCGGTATTTTCACCCCGGGGCGGGTGAGATGGAGTGCAATAATAGGGACATCCGTTTGGAATGCCGCCGCCAGCATGACCGGTACTTCATTGTACTCGAAGGGATGGAGATTAATGATCTGCCCTTTGGGGAATAACTGTGTTACTCCGGGTGAAAATATTCCAAAGTGAGTCCGGCCATCTTCGGCGGTTTCCGGACCGCTGTGCCCGGCGACCCAAATCGTCTTCCCCAGTTTGAATTGTGAATCCTGGGTCATCTGGCTGAACAGTCTGAATGCGCCATATTTCAAATAGGAAAATGATCCGTAGGTGCTGGAGGCTGAATAGAAACCATTGTATGAATCGTACACATCCGGACTCATATTCACCGATGAAATACCTGCAGATATCCCCGCATTCCCAAATTCGGTAATCCCCTGGGGAAGCAGGCAACCTTTGGGATTCGTTTCCCGGTTGTACATCCCGAGGTCAGGCTGATCATCCCACCCTGCGGCGAAACCGGCGATATTTGTCGACCCGGCTAAATCGGCAGAACAAACTAAAAATAGCGGACGGCTATACTTTTTCTGACAATAACTGTTGATCCAGGAACCAAAATTCCCAAACCCTGCCCGGTTAGGGGCGATCTCACCGGGTTTCTTGTACAGTTTTTCGGGGTAATTTTTAAAATCAAACAGAACCGGATCATTCAGCGGATTTTTATCAAACACCGGGTCACCGGAGATGGATTCCGGAACATTGTCAGCCAACTCCAGAAGGCGGCCGGTAAGGTAATCCAGATATCCTTCCTGATAATCAAAAAGGGACATCACCGTTTCCAATACATCCGCCATTTGGCTTTTGTTTTGGTGGTAATCTGTGGGTTCTGCATCCAAATGAGGGATTTTAATATCGTACTTTTCAGAAAACTCCCGTTTGGTACTCCAGAATTCGACTGAATTTTGCTTATGGGGTGCGCCATGACTGGGTGCATCAAATTTCCCGTATCCCCGTCCTTTTCTGGTTTTCATCCATAGCATCTTGGGTTGGTGAGGATCCTCGTTGGTAAATAACCGGTGATAGGCTTTCATGATCTCTTCCCAGTTTTCGCCCTGGTCTGTTCCGGCGGTCTTCCAACCATAGGGTTCAAACCAGTCTTTGGGCGTGCCATGGATCACCGAACTGAAAGGACGATTATCGATCCCAAAATCATTCCAATCCAGCAGGGTAATAAAATTACCCAACCCCAGCCCGAAGGCAGAATTTTTAGTTTCGTGAATCACACCGGGAGTCAACCCGCCCTCGCCCTCTAGGGCAAACACTTTAATCTTGTCAAATCCTGCATACTTGAGCGCCATTGCCTCCCCTGCAGCAATAGGAAAACCGTGACCGCTGGGACCGGTGTTCGCCTTGAAGAATAGGGTTTTCCCTTCCATCTCCGCGTGGCCGGGCAATCCGCCCCGATGTCTCAAACTCAAAAGGTTCTCCCAATACAAGGTGTATTGATCTCCCTTCGGATTTACATATTTAAGATCACCGGTTTTCAGATATTTTTTCCGTAAGGCTTCATTAAAAACGGCGAGAGTGGCGTAAACCACAGGATTCGCATGTCCCGCACTTAGGATAAACCGGTCTCCAAACCGTTTACCCGGATTTCGGATATCCCACTTCATTACCCCGGATAACAATGTAGTAATCATGATATGAACCTTTGATCTGGACCCGCCCGGGTGGCCGCTCTGGCTTAGATTCAGCATGATATCTATGCACTGGTCAATTTGATCCCTGAGAATGTCCCAATACTTAAATTCCGGTTTCAACATTGATAGTGGTATCATAAAAATTCCTGTGGATTTTGTATAAATATGAATTTGTTTTCGACGACGAAATTAGGGGTTTTCAACCCTCATTTAGAACAGAATTTGGATAAAAATGTCCGCGTTTATATTCTTATATATCCGGTAGGTGAAGGTCTAAAAATCAGGTTTTTTGACAGAATTCGATGAGCAACCCCGGGGTAGATTTGGGATGAACGAAAGCGATTCGGTAACTTTCTGCACCGGTCCGGGGAGATTCATCAATCATGTGAATCCCGCATGAAATGAGATATCCGATGGCGTTTTCAATATGGTCTACTTCCAGGGCGATATGATGGATCCCTTCTCCCCTTTTATCTATAAAAGAGGATATAGGTGATGTTTTAGATGCTGGCGTCAGTAGTTCAATTTTCCCGGTGGGCGAAGCAAATATTAGGGTATTTACCTGCTGATTCGTGATGGTTTCCGACCCGAGTGTTGTCAATCCCGGAAGCAATTTAAAAAATTGTGTCAGCCGGTGTGCATCATTCAGTGCAATCGCCACATGTTCGATCCCCAGTACTGAAAATCCGGGATCCTTTTTTGCAGAAATCATGGTACGTTCTCCTCGAATATTTTATGGCGATGTCACACCGGTCAACTCATATTCGGTGACTTCGGTAATTTTCACATTTAAAAATTTACCTGCCGGATGTGTCCCCGCCACCACCACCCGGTTATCAATTTCCGGAGAATCCCGGTAGGTTCTACCGATCGAGTTTCCATTACCGGTCGGATGGTCAATGATGACTGTTTCTGTTCCCCCGATGAGTCTTTTATTTTTCGAAAGATTTATATCCTGCTGCAACATCATAATGGCGTCCATGCGGTCATATTTTATCTGCGTGGGGATATCATCTGTTAAGGCAAAGGCGGCATGAGTTCCTTCTTCCTCCGAGTAGGTAAAAACCCCTAATCTGTCAAATTCGACATCTTCCACGAACCGTATGAGCTGGTCAAAATCTGCGTCTGTCTCACCTGGATAGCCCACGATAATAGACGTCCTGATAGCGATTTCAGGACACGCTGTCCGAAGTGCATCAATCCGCTGTCTGATCCCGTCACAGTTTAGTCCCCTTCGCATTGATTTTAACATTTTATCAGACCCGTGTTGTACGGGCATGTCAATGTATGGGATCAATTTACCATGATTTCCAAACAAGGCGATCATATCCCGATGGAGGTGTGCAGGATGAGCATAGTGCAAACGGAGCCATTCGATTCCCTGCACGTTGTTCAGCCGCGCGGCCAGTTCATGTAATGATGTCCGGGGCTGCAGGTCCCATCCGTATGATGTCGTGTCCTGGGCAATGATCAATATTTCTTTCACTCCCCGCTTGGCGAGTAATTCTGCCTGCAGGATATTCCAATCCAATGGCTGGCTTTTTTGCAGCCCGCGCATCAACGGGATTGAGCAGAAGGAACATCCGTTATCACACCCTTCGGCAATCTTTAAATAGGCATAATGCCTGGGGGTCAGCAGAGAACGATAATAGTCCGGGTCTTCTTTCGAATGAGGTCGACCAGTGATGTAGGATAAAATTTTGGCATGGTCTGAAGTACCGAAAAACTGATCAACTTCGGGAAGTTCCTTTCGTAATTCGGTACTGTATCGTTCGGAAAAACATCCCATGACTATGAGATTTTCGACCTGACCGGATTTTCGAAATTCACCGGCTTCCAGAATTGCATCTATGGATTCTTCGCGGGCAGAATCCAGAAATCCGCAGGTGTTGACAATGATAATATTCGATTCCGAGGGTTCGTCAACAATGATAAAATTTTCATGTTTCAATCCCCCCAGGAGGACCTCAGAGTCCACTAGATTTTTAGCACATCCCAGGGTGATCATGGATACTTTTTTAAAATTCGGATTTGTCAATCCTCAGTCTCCTTTTATTCCGGATAATCCCCGTAAATAACTGTCCAGATCAAAAGGGATCAAGTCATCAATCTGTTCTCCGACCCCTAAATAGCGGATCGGTAATTTCAATTCCAGCATGATCGGAACGGCGATCCCGCCCCGGGCTGTGCCATCCATTTTTGTCAGGATCACCGCATCCAGGGGCAGCGACCGGTTGAATTCTCTGGCTTGCGTTAGTCCGTTTTGACCAGTGTTGGCATCAATCGTGATATACACGGTTATCTTTTCGGAAATTTTAGAGGCGACCCTGTAGATCTTCTCCAACTCCTGCATGAGATTTTTAGAAGTATGCAGCCGTCCGGCAGTATCGACAATAATCCTGTCCATTTTACGATTGAACCCTGCATTGATTCCGTCAAAAACCACGGCTGCAGGATCGCGGGTTCCTTCATTTGCCACAAAGTTGACATTCAGCCGCCGGGACCATTCACGGATCTGTTCCACGGCAGCGGCACGGTAAGTATCCGCCGCAACCAATAACACTTTTTCTCCCTGAACCGCAAAATATCCTGCCAGTTTTGCGGCAGAGGTGGTCTTTCCGGTTCCGTTAATGCCTACCAGTAAAATGACCTTTGATTCAGGCAGGACAGCAATTGACCCATGTAGCATCCCGGTCAGCTTTTCTATAAACCGGTGATCCCAACCCTTGGATTTATCATCCGGGATCTGAAGGTCTTTTATCAGATTGTCCACGACCTCCCATCCTAAATCCGACTGAAGCAATGTTTCTTCCAGGCGCTCTAATTCATCTGCAGACAGATATTTCTTTCCGGCTAATCCAACAAATGCGCTCGCTATCCGATGCCTGGTTTTTGCCAATCCGGCAACGGTTTTTTTAAAAATATTAATCATGGATTACCATTCATTTTTGACAGGTTTATATTCAAATACCCGGATGGGATCAACGGCTATAATATCTTCTGTCCTCCTTATAACTCAGGCAAATTTTTAAAAATTTCCACATATCTGTTGAAATACTGGACCGTACTGACGACAAACAGGACCATGGTGATCCCATAGATCCAAATCCCCCATTCCGGCAGATTTAACACGTATAGAAACATCATCAGCGCAGACATGCCTACGAACCATTTCCCGGAGCGGATCGACTGAAACACATCCCCTTTTCGGTAAACAAGATAGGTACCAATAATAATCAATAATATGTCCCTGAACGTGAGGAGAATGAAGTAAATAAAAAACAGGGTGCCGAATTTGAAAAGCAAATAAACGATCACAACCAGGATACACACTTTATCAGCGATGGGATCTATTATTTTCCCGAAATTGGTGATCTCATCTGCTTTCCGGGCAACGTACCCATCTCCCAAATCCGACAAAACGATGAGAAAGATTAATAGAAGGGTGGTGATTGTGTATCCGTTTTCCAGTGACCAAACCAGTGGAAACGCCATGAGAATACGACTGATACTGATGGCATTTGCGAGAGTCAGAATACGGTCCTGCCGGGTGGCTAACCGTCGTCTGCGGACCTTTTTACGCGGGTGTTTTAATTTCATTAATAGGTTCTTTCCAGATTAAAATCCAGGATTTTAAACATTATGGCTTTTACCGGAGAATCCGGAAAAATATCCAACGCCAGCCTTGCTTCCTCCGACAATGTTTTCATCCGTTGGCCGGCGTAGTCCAATCCTCCATGATCCAGAATGAATTGGCGAATTTCTTTCAATTCATTTCGTTTGGCATGCCGCCGGAGTTTCGATTTTACGGATTGTCTGTCGGTATCATTCAGGGATTCAAATATATGGATCAGGGGAAGTGTGAGTTTATTTTTCTTCAGGTCAAATTTTGTGGGTTTACCAATTTCAATGGATGCCCCCACAATATCGAAAATATCGTCCCGGATTTGGAAAGCGATTCCCAGTTTTTCGCCAAATCTGCCAAGAGCCTCACGTTTTTCTTCGTCTTCCGTCGTGGTGATAGCCCCTAACTTGCAAGATGCATAAAATAAGGAGGCTGTTTTATCAGACACCATTTTCAAATAGGATTCCTCAGTCATATCCTTTTTCAACGCTTTTTCTATCTGGAATAGTTCTCCCTCACTGAGCCGGGTCGCTGCCGATGACAGAACTGTTAATGCATCAAAATCTTTTAGATGTATGATGTTCGCTAATGCTTTTGAGAACATATAATCTCCGATCAGAACGGCGATTTTATTATTCCAGATTCGTTTTACGGTGGGTAGCCCCCGCCGGATTTCTGAGTCATCCACGACATCATCATGGAGCAGGGTCGCCACATGAAGGATCTCTACCAAAGCTGCAGCCTTGTATGTCATATTAGTGGGTTCACCACACAACCGTGAAGACAGCAGCGTTAAACGGGGGCGGAGTTGCTTTCCTTTTTTAAACGTTACATATTTGATCACGCTGTTGATCAGTCCGAATGGTGAGGATAAGGATTGAATTAATTCCTTCCTGAACAATTTGACATCTTCCGAAATCGGGTTTGTAACGGATTCGAGATATGCATTCAGGCTCATGAGGAGGGTACATCCGTATCAAATTTTTTCCTGAATATCCAGGAGATGAAAATACTGAATTCATATAAAATGGTCAGAGGTATGACAATTAATATCTGACTTAATGGATCCGGAGGCGTCAGAAGTGCCCCGACGATAAGGAACAGAACAAACGCATATTTTCGATAGTGCCTTAAGAATGGGGGCGTTAATAATCCTATGCGGGTGAAGAAGAGCGCCAATACCGGTAACTGAAAGACCAATCCGCAGGCAAACAATAGCCACAATGTGTAAGTCAGATATCCGTCCAGGGTAAAATTATAGCTCACAGTAACCGTACTGCTGGTCAGTGATGTAAAAAAATTCAGGCTAAAAGGGATGATCACCAAATAGCCAAACGTCAATCCCAGAAGAAAAAACACGGTAGCAAACATGATCGTAAACAAAATGGAAATATCATGGGAATTTTCGAACGCAGGGGCTATAAATCGCCACACCTGATAAATGATCACCGGGAGTCCGACAATAATTCCTCCCATGATCGATACGCTCAATTTCACCATAAACATACTGGTGACCTTCAGGACCTGTAAATCCGGTTCAATACTGAGATCTTTTGTGGGAGCGACGAGTAATTTCAACAGTAAATCAGAAAAATAATAGGTAAATATTCCGCCGATCATCACTGCCAACAGCACTTTGATAATTCGCCACCGAAGTTCCTCAAGGTGGTCCCAGAAAGGCATCTGTTTTTGATTTTTCGTCATTGAGAGAACAGGGATTCGGCCAGACGGTAGGGCGGAATTCGTTTATCGTGCGGTTTTAACATTTCTTCTTTCATAGACTGATGGTTGTGGCTCCAGAATGAATTTCCCAGCATCGTGGATATCCTCGCTTTTACCTGTCTCTGATAGCGCATATCCAGATTGACTTTCCACCGTCCTGTCTCCATGATATGCGTACGATGTTTGGCGATTCCGGAAAACAGATCGTCCATTCCGTCACCGCGGGTAGCGACAGTTTTAATCACATTAGGATACCAGCTATCTTTGGTATCAGGCAGTGAATGCAGGATATTTTTCAGTGTGGTATACAATTTATTCGCGCCGTCCCGATCGGCTTTGTTGATGACAAAGGTATGAGCGATTTCCATCAGCCCCGCTTTCATCATTTGAATATCGTCACCGGATTCCGGCACCAATATGACAATGACGGTATCAGTAGCCTGCATTACATCCAACTCCACCTGCCCCACTCCAACCGTTTCAAATAATATAATTTCATATCCGGCTGCGTCTAAAATGTCAGCGGTCTCCTGAGTTGTATTCGCCAATCCGCCCTGACCACCCCGGCTTGCCATGCTTCGGATAAATACACCCCGATCTGCATGGTGGGTTACCATACGAATACGATCACCTAAGAGAGCCCCTCCCGTAAAAGGACTTGAGGGATCCACTCCGATAACAGCCACTGACTTTCCCGATTCCCGAAACAGGGTGATGAGTTTATCGGTGATTGAACTTTTTCCCGCACCCGGGGGGCCGGTGATCCCGATACGGTATGCTTTGCCTGTAAAAGGAAAAAGAGTGGATAAAATTTCATTTTTCGAATCCCGCTCGTCTTCCACGATGGAAATTGCCCGTGCGACCGACAATCGATCTCCTTGACGAATATGATGGATCAGGTTTGCAAACATGATGAAAATTTATAGAGCACAACCGACATGCTCAGATGACTAAAGCCACCAATTATATCCCGGCCTGCAACACTGATTCCCCAAAGTACACATTTGACGCACTCAGACAGATGGTATACATTGATCAGGAAACTGCGACCTTTTTATTTTGAATCATTACATCAACTCCGGCGCGCTAATTGGTTTACAAATCACATTGGACACAACCACATTTCCCTCTAAATTTCGACCCGTTATGGTAAAATTATTCAATCGGTTGATACAATCAATTATCCCCTTAATCCCTCGTTCAATTGTCAAACTCTTTGCAGGCAGATACGTGGCGGGTGAGACCACAATATCCGCATTGAAAACGGTAAGATTACTAAACAAACGCGGATTCGCTGCGACACTGGATATTTTAGGTGAGCATGTGAAATCTTTTGAAAAAGCAGCAGAGATCACCCATGCGTATGCAGCCCTGTTTGATGAAATTCATTATCAAAAACTGGATTGCAACATTTCCATCAAACCCACACACATCGGGATTGAATTGGGTGACTCCCAGTTTAAAAAGAATATAGATATTCTTGTGAACAAGGCGCGTGAAACTCAAAATTTTTTACGGATCGATATGGAAAATTCCCCCTTCACCGGGAGAACTATCGAAACGTATAAATTCTGTTTGCAAACTTATAATGGCGTCGGTACCGTGTTTCAGGCATATCTCCACCGGACCGAATCGGACATCCGGGCTCTTTTTTCCCCGCAATTTAACTTTCGGCTGTGCAAAGGGATTTATCATGAAGACCCGGCAATTGCTATCCAGAATCGCAGAGATATCAATAAAAATTATGTAAAATTACTTAAAATTGCATTTCAAAATGAATGTTATGTGGGTATTGCCACCCATGATCAGGATTTGTTGGAAGACATTTATCGCATCATTGACGAAATGCAGGTTCCATCAGATCGATTTGAATTTCAGGTTTTATTCGGTGTTCCCATGTCAGGATGGCTCGGAAAACATATCAGTAGAGGATATAAGGTAAGAATCTATGTCCCATTTGGTCCCGAATGGTATGATTATTCCATCAGAAGATTAAAAGAAAATCCCAACATTGTGGGCTACGTGATGGGAAATCTTTTGCATAAACAATAGATTTGCTGGTATGAACCATCCTAAATCACCTGTCATCTCCATAAACATGAGAACAAAAATATGAAAATATCTGCCCCGGTCATTGGGTTATTCATTGCTTTATTTCTACTGTCCTGTTCCGGTGAAAATAAACAGATCATTGAACGGTATGAGGACGGTTCCCCAAAATTAATTCGGGTTTTTGAAGGGCACGGTAAGGACAAAAAGAAAATCCGTGAGCTGTTGCTATGGAATAACGGAAATACTAAAAAAGACATTGCGTATGATGGAAATAAAAAACAAGGGACGTATTATTCTTATTATGAAAATTCGGTATTGGAAGCCGAAAAACAGTATTACCTGAACCGCGAGAACGGAGTGCAGCGATTTTGGCATGAAAACGGACAGTTAAAATATGAGTACACCGCTGTTTACGGGTTGATCAGCGGCAAGAAAACGATGTGGTACGATAATGGTAAAATAGAAGAGGATCGCTTTTTTATCGACGGACAAGAAAATGGTATGCAAAGGGGTTGGTTCGACAACGGGCAGAAAGAATTTGAATACGAGGCGATAGAAGGACAGAAAAACGGTCAATTTTCAAAATGGTTCAGAAACGGACAAAAAGAAATTGAATTTTCCTGTGTAAAGGATACCGTCGACGAACACTTAACCGCCTGGTATATGAATGGAATTAAACGGTTAGAATTCAATTTTAAAAATTTTAAATTCGAGGGTGCACAGAAAAGCTGGGATGGAGACGGAAATCTGATCTATTATTTTGAAAATTATCTTCAGGACTCCACAAAAAGCAAGCAGAGGGTCCACTTTGGGAATTATGAAACGTGGCTTTCAGATCATTGGGAATTAATTAAATATGTATTTGATAAATACGGTTTGGTGAGTGCAATAAAATAACCTAATCAGATAGGATGATTGACACCATGTAAACGATGTCCACCACGTTTATGATCGAATCATGATTTAAATCGCCTGCCCAATTCTCGTATTCATCGGGAGCGGCATCTCCCAATGCAAACTGTACAAGCAAGACCAGATCAGCAACATCTACAACACTATCTGCTGTTAGGTCACCGGGGATACACCCCTCATCAATGGTCTCATCGCAATTATTGTCAATCCAGTCACATATCTCTTGCATACCCGGATTAACACTCATATTTGTGTCATCACAGTCACCCGAGTTATGTACCCAGCCATCCGGAATCAGATCATCACAAAATAGATTACCAGAGCCAAATCCAAAATTATCTGAATCCTCATCCGGAAAGTAAAGTTCAGGCGCCGGTTCATCACAGCCGCAGCCCGCATCTGCAAAATTGGGGATCAGTCCCGTATCGCCGCCGGTGCAGTATCCGCAGTCATCCACGAGGGCAGAGCCTCCCCATACTCCGGCGCAGTCCTC
>Ga0100387_10002233_pt1 | contig 16485 bp, 14 predicted proteins | sample CryGeymeta201511_FD_81547 | JGI IMG/M metagenome (GOLD analysis project Ga0100387, IMG submission 81547) | Groundwater microbial communities from Crystal Geyser aquifers in Utah, USA - Crystal Geyser metaG 2015-11 | ecosystem: Environmental > Aquatic > Deep subsurface > Groundwater | place... | reverse complement strand
TTATCACGATGATCGCATCCCTGCTAATTTTACCAGTACTTTTGGTACTTCGGGAGAGACTGCTAAGCAAATTCAGGAGAACAACTGTAACAAGGGATATCTCATTTACCGTCATCCCTAATATTGCGGGTCATGCCTATAATCACCCATTTTTCTACGGTATGGCGCTGATAGTGATTACAAGCGTGATGACGTGGCAAGCAAAAAAAATTACTGTTGATTATAATTATTTAAATATGGAACCCGTTGGCCTGGAATCAATCAAGTTACAGAATAAATTAGTGGATGCCTTCGATCTATCATCAGATTTTGTCGTGTTTTCCTCAACCGATCTAAATGAAATCCGAATATTGTCTGACCGCAGCAGGGAGTTGAGTACCGTCGGGCATACCGAAAGTATTTCAGATTATTTGCCGGATGACCGGGACTCTGCAGAACGGTTTCGTCTGATACGGAATATCCGCAGAACCATCCTGTCAACTCGGATCAGCAGTAAAGTGTCAATGAAAGAGGCGGAACGTTATGTTGATGAATTGAAGCGGTTAGAGGACAATGTTATGGAGTTGCAGTCGCTTGCATACATGGGCGGGCAGGACAAAATTTATGAAAAGGCGGCATATCTGGTGGGCGTTGTGGATGAACCCGGTCAGACAGGGAATCTCACTGATCTGGTAAATTCAATAGATGATAAGGATATAACCTCTGAACTTTCCTATTTCAACGGTCAGTTTACCCCTTATTTTAAAGAATCGATTTTAGAAATGACCACGATGGAGCCCCTTACTATTCAAACCTTACCGGATGAGATAAAAAATCGCTTTATCGGACGATCCGGAAAGACTATGCTGATATCGATATATCCAAGGAAGAATATTTGGGAGGACGCCAAATATTTATTCCAATTCACAAATGATTTGGAAATCATCAGCCCAAAAACAACGGGACTTCCCCCTATTTATGTAGAGTTACTTCATCTCATGGCGCAGGATGGTATAAAAGCAACTTGGTTTGCCATCGTAGCCGTATTTATTTTATTGGCACTCGATTTCAGAAATATCTTTTATACAATTGCAGCCATGATTCCCATGGTATTTGGTGCAATTTGGATGGTAGGGGTGATGAAAATATCAGGACTTCAGTTGACGATGCTGAATATTATGGCGATTCCCCTAATCATCGGGATCGGGATTGACGACGGTGTTCATGTCCTCCACAGATACAAAATCGAACATGATATTCGTGTGGTGTATCAGTCAACGGGAAAGGCTATTTTACTTACATCCCTGACGACCATGATGGGGTTTGGTTCATTATGGTTTGCAACCTACAGGGGATTGGGTAGTATGGGAATCGCCCTCTTTATCGGGGTAGGGACCTGTTTTGCAGTCTCCGTTGTTGCTTTGCCGGTATTTGTGGGATTGAAACACTGGTATAAGATTAGAAGATTAAATCAGGATTAGGAGCGATATGCGGGATGAAATACATGACTATTGAAAGAGTGGATAGATTATTTTCCAGACTCGGAATCTGTACCCGAAAAGAGGTGCAAAATTTAATATGTAAACATCAGATAATGCTCGGCGATACCCCGGTATCCTCAGTGAATACGAAAGTGCACCCACTCGAAATTATCTTTCATGGGCAACCTCTGGATCATCCGGGGGGGATTGCGGTTTTGTTTTACAAACCCCATAATGTGATCTGTACGCGCTTGGGAGATAATACAATCTTTCAATTTTTCCCCGAATCCTTTAATATCAGAAGACCTTTGGTAAACTCCGCCGGCCGGTTGGATAAAGATACGACGGGCGCACTGATTGTAACGGATGATGGGGAACTCACGCATAAAATTATTTCACCGAAATACCGCGTCCCAAAAATTTATGAAATAGAGCTAGAAGAACCATTAACCGGGAAAGAACCGGATATCTTTAAACGCGGCACTCTGAAACTCCCGGATGAAGACAAACCATGTAAACCCGCAGATTTCGAGATCACCTCGGAAAACACCGGCCGGTTAACGTTGTTTGAAGGCAGGTTTCACCAGGTGAAGAAAATGTTTGATCTTATGAATAACAACGTCCTCTATCTTCACAGGTCAATGATCGGATCACTTGAATTAGGCAACCTAGAACCGGGACAATGGAGGGATTTAAATGATGAGGACTACCGTTTGCTCGGTATATAAATAGAAAAAGCCCCCGTCATATTGTGGGGGCTTTTCTATTTTCAGATGTTATTTACTGGGTTCGACTTCTGGAATGTTGTGGGCAATTTTCGCATAAGCTTCATCAAATTTAAACTCTTTAAACATGGGGCTTTTTTCATTATGACACTGTTTGCAAGTTTCTTCGGTGGGTATTACCAATCCATAGGTTTCAGATTTTTCTGTACCGGTATAAATAGCTTCCATGGTTTTTTTACTTTTATACTTGCTGCCAGGACCGTGACAAGCTTCACAGCCGACATTTTTCAGTTTCTCCATTAATTTTGCTGCCTTTTGTCCGTCCTTATCATCCTCAGCGGGGGCATAGAATGCTGCATCCTTAATATCGAATCCACCTAACCCATAACCGGTTGTATGACAGCCTACACATTCTGGTGATTCGCTGGGAATCGTTTTTAATTCCAGTTTTGTTGCAATTTCCAATGCCTTCTCAGTAAGGAGGGTCTCAAATGCGATGGCATGCTTTGAGGATTCCCATTTGGAATATTGTGCACCTTTTTCATCTTTTTGGTGGCAGGCTTTGCATTTATTGGCTCCAACATATTCAAAGTCTCCGGCGTGCACAAGATTTCCCAAAATAAGGCTGAATACAATGATTACTATTTTCATGATTATTATTACTCCATTGATTTTATTTTTAAATATAATACGATACCAAAAAATGTGAGGATGAGAGAAAATACCAGTAATCCTTTTTTCCTGAAACCGAATTCATGTAATGCTTGTTCCGCACCGATAATCGCCGCCTCTGCAGCCTTATATCCGTCTTCGGAAGTCTTTCTCACATACTTATCGTCAAAACTATGAATGCTGGTTCGGGTCTGAATTAGATTTTTATGTGCATCCTCGAGATGAAAAAACAAATCTTCAACTTCCATTCCTTTGTTTTCGGCAAGATCAACCATTTCATTTGCAATTTCGATTTTTTGCTTTAAGCTGTCAATAATGTTAAATAATGCCGTGGCAAGAATTTTAGCCTTTTCTTCATCTTCCTCATGACAATAAATACAGGTTTTATTTACGGCCCAATTCAGCGATTCATCCGTCGGTTTCGCGATGTCATGATAATTGTGACAACCTTCGCATTGATTGATCTTTTGCTCAATAAACACCCGCTTTAGATGACTGCCTTTGAACAATTCTGCATTATTTGCGTGACAGGTTCCGCAAATATCCGAAATACTGAAAATGGTCGGCGGCATGGCGCCGTGGTTACCGTGACAACCGTTACATGCCGGCGCTGCAATATCATATCGTTCCAGCAACGCCTGTCCATGAACAGAAACGGTATATTTATCAAATTGGTCAGTCGGTAAACCAGAATTCGCCATTACCTCCTCATTGCTATGACAATGTTTGCAGGTGGTTGGAACATTCGTCGGGTAAACCTTCGATCTTGGATCTTTTACCGGGTAAATCCCGTGGACACCATGACAGTCCGTACACGCCGCGACTTGTGTATCGCCTTCCTTCAATTTTTCTCCATGATGACTGGTCCAATACTGAGAAACCTGATCGGTTTTTAAATGTGCGGAATAGAGTCTCATAAACTCCGGATTGCTGTGACATTTACCACAAAATTCAGGCTGCTCCTTCTTTTCAACTGCCCCGACAAAATTTTCCACATCCCACATTGCTACATCTTCATCATCAAATTCTTCTGGATTTCCGCCATGACAATCTGAACAGGTCAACCCTTTCAGGTAATGGACATCTTCATAAAAGTGGGTCATGATCTTTTCGTCATCATCCCGGTCCTCGTCATTTTTCTGATGGCAGCTTATACACCCGTTAATATCATCGGTAGGAGCAGCAAAATTCCAGGTCACGGGGGTGCCGGTTATACATAATAGCAAGATTAATCTTTTCATACTGCATACCCCCAAATTGTCATACCAATTATATAAAGGATAATTATAACACCGACCCACTTCCAAAAAGGAGATTTTATCCCCAAGCCAGCTTTTTTATCAAAAAAGGGGACAAAAAACCATATGAGTCCTCCAAGAGTAAACATCATGATTCCGAATAGTTCTCCTTCGATGAACCAAATGTGAGCCGGGATCAATTTTAACGTTTGAAACATGAACATAAAATACCATTCCGGCCGGATACCCGCTGGTGCGGGCAGCAAAGGGTCAGCTTTTTGTCCAATTTCCCAGGGGAAGAATACAGCGAGGAGGGCAATAACATTTAGCACGATGAGCCAGACTAATAGGTCGCGTAATGCAAAATTGGGAAAGAAAGGCATATATTTTCGTTTTTCAGGAGGGAGGCTCTCCTGGCTCGGGGGGACACTCATGCCTTGTACCTGTACAAGAATCAGGTGAATCCCAAGAATAATAGTGAAGACTGCGGGCAAAACTGCTACATGGATTCCGTAAAACCGGGTTAACGTCGCACCCGTAACATCATCTCCAGACCGAAGTAATTTCAATAGGAAATCTCCTACAAAGGGTATGGCACCGGCAATATCTGAACCTACTTTCGTGGCAAAAAAAGCAAGTTCATTCCAAGGGAGCAGATATCCGGAAAATCCAAAAAACATTGCAACTAACAGGAGGATAAAACCGGTATACCACGTCACTTCCCGGGGTTTTCTGTATGCTTTGGCAAAATAAACCGTGAACATGTGCAGGAATATAAACAGGATAAACAGGTTGGCTGACCAACTGTGGATTTCACGAACTAACCATCCAAAGTTCACCTGGCTTACAATAAATTTAACACTCTCAAAGGCAGTTGTGGATCCCGGCTGATAATATAAGATCAATAAAATTCCCGTGAAAACCTGGATGATAAAAAGAAAGAGCGAAACACCTCCCAGATAATACCAGACAGTGCCATAAAACACCGGGACTTGTTTTTTTTTGGCAAATTTAGTGATCGAATCTAAATCAACACGCTGATTCAACCAATCGTATATTTTCATTATGACATATCCTCGTTGCTAATGATCACTTTATCATTGGCTATTCTCACGTTAAAAGGCGTCAGAGGTTTTGGAGGCGGACCGGATATATTGTTTCCCTCAAGATTGTATATACCGTTGTGACAGGCACACCAAATTTGCTCGGTTTCCTTTTTTAATTGGACAGTACAGTCCAAATGAGTACAGGTGGCAGATAATGCCTTGAAATCGCCGTTTTTGGTACGGATCACGATCACCGGTTTCCTCCCGAACCTGATGATCTTTGAACTGTTATATGGGAATTCGGTGACTTGTCCGATTTCCAGACTCGTTACATTTGCTTCTGGAATATTTGGCGGAATTAAGAAACGGCTGATGGGATACAACATTGAGGCTAGCCAGGCGGTAGTGCCCACACCTAACATAATATCCAGGAATTTCTTACGATCCGGATTTTTCAAATTAATTACTCCTACTTCTATACTGAACTGCGTGATGACTTCCTGTTTACAATCGGATAATTATGTTAACTACCGATAATCGAACGAAAAATTATACCATAAATTATCGCTAATCGGATATGTATATCAAAATTCTTTTATTACCTTAATTATAAGCGCTATGTATCGGATGGTATTAAATTAAGGCGAACCCGGCTTATTTTAGACAAATATTATTAAAAGATCGTGTTAATGGTTTTAATTGAACCGATGCGGAATGAATTATAGGTAATGCCGGTAAGTTAAAAATAAAAAAACACTGATCTGGCATCTTCTCAATTGTCGCCATTATTTTTATCGGAACGATTTATCCGATCATCGAATTCCATATCTTCAGGATTGTTTGGGAATGATGGGCGAGACTAAATTTTCTGTCTATAATTTTGAAAGATTTAGTAAAAAATATGAGATTCAGACCCGTAAAAAATGACATCGATTTTGTTCAAATGGAACATGAAATTCTGAACCGATGGGATCGTACCCATATCTTCGAAAAACTTGTTGAGCAAAATAAAGGCAATCCAAAATGGTCTTTTCTTGATGGACCGATTACTGCAAATAATCCCATGGGTGTTCATCATGCCTGGGGAAGAACACTAAAAGATATATTTCAGAGATATCACGCTTTAAAAGGATTTGATCAGCGCTACCAAAACGGGTTTGACTGTCAGGGGCTTTGGGTAGAGGTCGAAGTTGAGAAAGAACTTGGGTTTAAATCCAAAAAAGAAGTAGAAGAATTCGGGATCGAAAAGTTCGTCAGGCTGTGTAAAAAACGTGTAGAAAAATTTTCTAAAATTCAGACAGAACAATCCAAGCGATTGGGCTACTGGATGGACTGGGATCACTCATATTATACCATGTCCGATGAAAATAATTATACGATTTGGATGTACCTGAAGAAATTGTTTGAGCGGGGAAAGATCAGAAAAGGCTTTGATGTTGTTCCCTGGTCCGGTAAGTCCGGTACATCATACTCACAAATGGAAATCATTGAAGGTCGAAAACTGGTGGCTCATCGTGCCGTGTTCGTCCGCTTTCAGTTGGTTGACCGAAAAAATGAATATCTTTTGATTTGGACAACGACGCCATGGACGTTAACATCAAATGTTGCGGTTGCAATTAATATGAATCTGATATATCAAAGGTTGAGGGCATCCGATGGTTCGATTTATTATCTTGCGTCAGATACTCTGGATCTCAAACGTCTTGAAAAACAATATCTTGAGAAAAAGCAATGGGTAGAAAATGTACCTAAACTTAAAACCATTGCACAAATTTTTAAAGAAAAGGGTGGATATACCCTGATCGGCACGATTCCCGGGAGTGACATGATCGGTTGGAAATACGTCGGTCCCTTTGATGAACTACCCGCTCAATCTGTATTCGGCGGATATCCATTCAGGAATAAAGCGCATGAGAAAGATAAAGTGAATGGGATATCATGTCACAGAGTTGTTGACGGAGGAAAGGATTCTGTCGGTCAGGATATTGTTGTCGCTGGAGAAGGCACCGGCATTGTCCATATTGCACCAGGCTGTGGGGACGTTGATAATAAAATCGGCGCCAAATACGGTTTGGTCAATATTGCACCTCTGGACGATCAGTCCCGGTACCTTGAAGAATTCGGGTGGCTTTCAGGTAAACTGGCTACCGACCCTGATACAACAACAGATATCATTAACCGGTTAAGGGAAACAGAATTTTTGATTCATGTGGAAAAATACCCCCACGTGTATCCGCATTGCTGGCGATCCGGCGATGAACTCGTGTTCAGAATGGTCACGGAATGGTATATAAATATGGATTGGCGAGATGATATCAAACGCATCGTCAAAGATATTCGGTGGATTCCGGAATGGGGACGTGATCGTGAGATGGAGTGGTTATCCAATATGGGTGACTGGATGATCTCAAAAAAGCGATTCTGGGGACTGGCATTACCGATTTGGACATTCGAAGATGGTACATTCCATGTGGTAGGTTCACGAGAAGAATTAAAGGAACTTGCGGTTGAGGGATGGGATGAGTTTGAGGGTCAGTCTCCCCATCGGCCATGGATTGACAAGGTGAAAATTCGTCACCCTGAAACAGGATTGATCGGTACCCGGGTCCCGGATGTGGGGAATCCCTGGCTGGATGCTGGGATTGTGCCATATTCCACGCTAAAATACAATGATGATCCTGAGTATTGGAAGCAATGGTTCCCGGCAGACCTGGTATTAGAGTGTTTTCCCGGTCAATTCCGGAACTGGTTTTATTCGCTCCTGGCCATGTCCACCGTCATGGAAAATACGGCTCCGTTTAAAACGATACTGGGTCATGCCCTCGTCAAGGATGAAAAGGGGAATGAAATGCATAAATCCTGGGGGAATGCAATCTGGTTTGATGAAGCCGCCGAGAAAATGGGTGTTGATGTGATGAGATGGATGTTCACCGCTCAAAATCCGGAACACAATTTGCTTTTCGGATATAAAATTGCCGATGAAACCAGAAAACATATTATCACATTATGGAATACCTATTCATTTTTTGTAACCTATGCAAATTTAGATCAGTTTGATCCGCTGGCACAAAAAGCCGAACTGGATGCCTACACCGTATTAGACCGGTGGATTTTAGCAAAAGTCAATGAACTTGTGCGTACCGCTGAAACCTGTTACGAAGAATATAAAGTATTTAAGCTGATGCAGTATGCGACTGAATTTGTAGACGATTTGTCGAATTGGTATGTCCGTCGTAACCGGAGGCGGTTTTGGAAAAGTGACAATGATTCGGATAAAACCGCTGCCTACCAGACGTTGTATGAGACGCTCCTGACTTTCTCAAAAATCATGTCTCCTGTCATTCCATTTATTACCGAACATATTTACCAGAATCTTGTAAGGGATGTGAACCCGGATACCCCCGAAAGTATACACTTGACTACTTTTCCAAAATATAAAAATGAATTTTGTGATGCTGAACTGATTGAAGAAATAGACGCTGTCAAGCAGATCGTTAATTTGGGGAGGTCTGCCAGAAATAAGGCCAATATAAAAATCAGACAGCCGCTATCCAAAATGATTGTTTATTCGGGAAACGAGAAACTCAAACAGTACATTCACCGAAACTCCTGTCAGATTGCCGAAGAATTGAATCTTAAATCCGTTCAATTAACAGAGAGGCTTGAAGATATAGTTATCTTTGATGTAAAACCAAATTATCAATCTCTGCGGGAAAAATACACAGATGAGTTAAGAGATGTGATCCGTCAAATACAGTCAGCGCCCGTTGATGATCTTGTGAAACAGTGGCAGGCCGGGCAGACAGTTCTGATGGGAAATGGAAAATATGAGTTAACCATGGAGGACCTGATTATCGAAGAAACAGCAATTGATGGATTTTCAGCGAACTCCGATCATTCCATAACTGTTGGGATAGATATCCGGTTAACCAATGAACTCAAACAGGAAGGGATAATCCGGGATTTGGTCAGACACATTCAGAATCTTCGCAAAGACTCGGGTTTAATGGTAGAAGATCGGATTACAGTTTATATTGAGAGTGACAAGACTATCGATTTGGCGCTTGAATCTTATGGAACATATTTGTTAAATGAAGTTCTCGGTGTAAATTTGTTAAAGGACTGCAGTCGGTCTAAACACTTTTTAAAACTAATAATTAACGGAATACCAGTGACTATTGGTATTTCAAAAGCCAACATTTCAGGAGCGTAATATGACGGGAACTAATAAATGGATGAAGCGAGATCTCAACAAATTTAAAAAATTAATTCTGGGAAAAAGAAATTCTACTTTGGACTCAATTGAAAAAGCACGGACCTTGACGGAAAATATTCTGGAAGGCGGCTCTGTAAATGCGATTTATTCTTCGCATATGGCAGATGCAGGCAGTGATCATCAGGAGCGTGAAAAAGCTTTCTTCTGGTTAAAACGGGAAATGGACTACCTTCAATATCTTGACAGAGCATTAGATATGATTGAAGATGGGACTTTCGGAATATGCAAAGAATGTGGTGTGAAAATCCCCGAATCCCGATTGATTGAGGTTCCCCACACCAGTACCTGCTATGATTGTAAAACCAAAGTAAAATAATTTGAAAATATTATTATCATCCTTTCTGGTCATTTTGATTGATCAGATTACGAAATTTTGGATTAAGACAAACTATTTGTTAGGGTCTTCACACGACGTAATCGGGGATTTTTTTAGAATTACGTTCGTTGAAAATCCGGGGGTTGCATTCGGGATCAATGTGGGGAAATATCTGCCGATAATTACTATTTTGTCACTTTTTGCAATTGGGTTGGTATCCTATTATTTATACATTGAACGAGAAAAAAGGGTTGAATTAAGATTAGGTCTTGCATTGATTCTGGGAGGGGCCATCGGGAATCTGATCGACAGGTTATTTATGCTGATGCTTCCCGGAAAATATACAGGCGTGGTCGATTTTATCGACATCGGCTTCCGTGACTACCGATGGTACATATTCAATATTGCAGATTCCAGTGTGACCATCGGAATTACACTGGTGCTGCTCTATTCGTTATTCCTGACAGAAAAAACACACTAAACCAGAACTGTGGAACTTCGATTTAAAATCTTGTGCGATGAGTCAAATATTCGCATTGACCAATATTTAGTATCGGTTTTTCCGGACATCTCCCGTTCTAAATTCCAAACCGCCATCAAATCAAAGGCACTTTATGTGAATGGAGTCATCGTAAAGCCCGGCACTATTTTAAATGGTGGTGAGGAAATTACCTGCGAGTATTCAAATATACCGGACGATGAACTTATCCCCCAATTCATCGATCTGAATATATTATTTGAGGATGAGGACATTGTTGTGATTAACAAGCAACCGGGATTGGTTGTTCACCCGGGGAGTGGAAATTGGGATCAGACGCTTGCCAACGGACTGGTCTATCACTTCCAATCGTTGGCTAAACCTGAATCAGACCGCCCCGGAATAGTTCACCGTCTGGATAAAGAAACTTCCGGGGTCATCGTGGTTGCGAAAAATGATTTTACACATCATCATTTGAGCCAACAGTTTATGAAACGGGATATTCACAAAGAATATAAAGCGCTGGTTTGGGGAACGGTTCAAAATTCCGGAAGAATTGAATGCAGAATTGGGCGACATCCCAAAAACAGGCACCGTTTTACCACCGTAAATACCGGTGGACGAAATGCAATTACCCGATATGAGCCGATGAGTATTTTCCCTCCATTAACCTGGATGTCACTTTTCCCGGAAACAGGCCGTACGCATCAATTGAGAGTCCAAATGAAAGAAATCGGCCATCCAATCATCCATGACACAGTGTACGGGGGAGACCTGGGTCAGATCAAGTCATACCATGAAAAATATACTCGATTGATCAAATCCGTTTTTCGGGTGATCACGCGAACAGCTTTACATGCGTATTCAATCCAGTTTACGCATCCCCGAAAAAAAACGGAAATGATGTTTACCGCAGACTTACCTGCAGACATTGACTCAGCGCTTGATATACTGAGAACTTATGACAAATAAAGACATGATCCGCCAGTATTTGAATTATATTGCTTTCGAGAGAGGGTACTCCCCGCATACCATCCGGTCTTACAAAAATGATTTAGGTGAATTTTTGGATTTTCTTGAATCTTATGATGCAGATTCAGATATATCAAAAACCGAAAAATCTGCAATTCAGTTTTTCCTGCAGAAACTGAGCAGCAAAGGATTATGCGCACGCACTCTCGCCCGGAAACTGGCTTCGCTAAAATCATTTTATAAATATTTATTTCAAAATCAACTCACTACTAAAAATGTGACAACTACGATAAAGACACCGAAGTTACCCCGACAGCTCCCGGATTTTCTTAATCCTACCGAGGCGGCGACATTGATGGATTTGCCAAACCCGTCTACCCTTGAGGGTATTAGAGATAAATTGATACTGGAACTTTTCTACTCTACGGGGATAAGAATTTCGGAATTAATCTCCATAAAATTGAGGGACATTCAAGTTGAAGAAAGGATTATTCGTATCTTAGGCAAAGGAAAAAAGGAGCGATTGGTAATTTTCAGCGAGTATGTTGTTAACGCCTACCAACGATATATAACGGAAATGGCAAAAAAGATCAATATCCAGGCTCAGAAATATTTGTTTCCATCCATACGTAAATCCAAAAATACAGTTTTATCAGGACACATCTGCCAAAAAACCGCATATTCTATTGTTAAAAAATACCTCCGTCAGGTATCCGGGAATGAAAAGCTCAGTCCCCACTCAATCCGGCATTCATTCGCCACGCATTTATTAAATAACGGAGCGGATTTGATGGCAGTAAAAGAGATGCTGGGGCATAGCAGCCTGTCTTCAACGCAAATCTATACGCACGTTCAAATTGAAAAATTAAAAAAGGAATATGACAAAACTCATCCACACGCAAAAAGCAGAGGTACTATATGACGACATGGCAGAAGCTCGGACTTCAGCAATTGGGAATCCATCATATTGACCGGATACTCAGAAATCTTCCCGTTGAAAGTTTAATTGAAGATTCTCTTCTGAAAAAAGAAGCCCGGATGGGTATGAACGGGGCGGTGATGGTTGACACGGGCCGATATACCGGTCGCTCTCCCAAAGACAAGTATTTTGTGGAAGAAAACTCTTCCAAGGACGAAATTTGGTGGGGAAGCGTGAATCAGAAGCTCGAACCAGAAACGTTCGATTATTTGTATCAAAAAGTGATCAGTTATTATAATCATGCTGATGATTCAAACACATATATTTTTGACGGATTTGCAGGAGCTGACCCGCAGTATCGGTCGTCCGTGAGAATCATCGCCAAAAAAGCATGGCAAATTCATTTTGCTCACAATATGTTCATTCAACCTAGCGATGTTGACTTAGAAGAATTTGTACCCGATTTTACGATCATTAATGCTTCCGAAGTGTACAATGAATGTTTCGAAAAACATAAAATGAATTCAGACACTTTTATCATTTTCAATCTCGAAAAAAAGGTGTGTGTAATTGGTGGAACAGAATATGGCGGCGAGATGAAAAAGGGTGTATTTTCGGTTTTGAATTATATACTTCCCCTGAAGAGAGTACTGTCTATGCATTGTTCTGCAAATGTAGATCAGAACGATGAGAACCCAGCCCTTTTTTTTGGCTTGAGTGGCACCGGGAAAACTATATTATCCACAGACCCGGCCCGGCCTTTGATCGGTGATGACGAACACGGGTGGTCAGACAATGGAATCTTCAATTTTGAGGGTGGATGCTACGCAAAAGTTATCGATTTGGACAAAGAGGCTGAACCGGATATTTATCATGCGATTCGTCATGGAGCACTCCTTGAGAATGTGGTTTTTGACGAGAGAACCCGTGTGATAGATTTTAACGACAGATCAAAAACGGAAAATACACGGGTATCTTATCCATTGAACTTCATTGGTAATTCCCTGGCTGCACAAGGAAAGGTCTCAACGTCGGGGCATCCCGGTACTGTGATCTTTTTAGCATGTGACGCCTATGGTGTGTTACCCCCAATCTCAAAATTAACGATAGAACAGGCGATGTATTATTTTATCAGCGGTTATACCGCAAAAGTTGCCGGTACTGAAAGGGGGATCACAGAACCCCAGGCCACCTTTTCCCCCTGTTTTGGAGGTCCTTTTCTGACGCTTCATCCGTTAAAATATGCTCACCTTCTCAAGGATAAATTGATAAAACATCATGTAAAGGTCTATTTGGTAAATACGGGCTGGGTCGGTGGATCTGCGATAAGTAGTGCAAAAAGGATTAGTATCCGGAATACCCGGAAAATGATCACCGCAATTCTAGATGGCTCCATAGAAAACGTCCGGTATGATACACTCCCTGTTCTGAATTTGGCGATTCCAACAGCGTTAAAGGGGGTCGATTCCGAAATATTAAATCCGCGTCGGATATGGCGGGATAAAGATGAATACGATAAAATGTTATTACATCTCGCGGGTTTGTTGGTTGAAAACTTTAAAAAATTTGGTTCAGCGGTGACCGACCTTGAACCTGCAGGTCCGGACTTAAATAATAACATTAATTAAAGGAGATCTCATGACTATAGAAATTACATCAAGACACTTCTCGCCTTCTGAAAACCTACAGAAGCTTGTATCTGAAAAAGTAAGCAAAATCGAAAAATATTCCACACTGACCAACTGCGTGGTGATCCTTGAGAAAGATAATACAGGTGAAGTGGTCGAGATAAAGGCACATTCAAAAGGTCACGAGTATTTTGCTCAGGAAAATTCTGATCTTTTTGAGAAATCCCTAACTGTAGTTGTCGATAAAATAATCTCCCAAATGAAAAAGCAAAACGGTAAAACCAACCTAAAGATAAAAGCTGAAACGATAAAATTTTAAACTGATCACTAATATTGAAAGCTATCATTCCGGTCGCAGGGAGCGGTACCCGACTGCTCCCTTTTACCGACCACATACAAAAATGTTTGCTCACGGTTGCGGGCAAACCCATTCTGGCTCATATCATTGAGCCTCTTCTGGAAATCGGAATTGATGAAATCACCCTGATTACTGGTCATTTTGGTGACCAGGTTGTCCAGTTTACCCGGCAATATCCGAAGGTGAAATTTCAGTTCTGCCAACAAGACAAGAGACGGGGGTTGGGACACGCGATCCGAATGGGGTTGAGCATGGACGATCATCCGGCGCTCATTATCCTGGGTGATTCGATTTTTTTACTGGATTACCAGGAATTTATTTCCCACCCGGTTAATCGTATCGGCGTTCAGGCCGTGGAGAATCCAGAACGTTTTGGTATCATTGACATTGAGGGTGAACGTATCATACAATTTCTGGAAAAACCGGTAACCCCCCCGACAAATCTTGCTATTTCCGGGATTTATTATTTTATTTCACAACGCGAACTGGCGATATCCATAGATTACCTTATCCGAAACAATATAACGACAAAAGGGGAATATCAGTTGACGGATGCCATGGCAAGAATGTTAGAAACCGGATCAATTTTCACTCCATTCAATATTTCAGACTGGTTGGATTGCGGGCTCTATGACACCATATTGGCTACAAATAAAAAATTATTATTAAATAAAAATAATGTAATCTCACCCGGCACAGATATTACAAATTCGAGAATAAACAGTTGTAGCGTCGGGGACCGTTGCCGGGTAGTAAATTCCACCCTGGATAATGTCATATTATTACCGGGCAGCCAGGTATTGGATTCCATTTTATTTGATCGGATAGTGAACTTTAATGAAGTAGTGGCCAATATAAATGACCACCCAACCATGAAACATAGCACTGGTAATATGACGAAATGACGGCTGGTCAGGATTTTGTTTTTAAAAACAGATATCCACCAATCAGCATAAATATGAAATTACCTGCCCATACTGAGATCAAGGGTTCGATCATTCCTTTATATCCCATAGATTGTCCGAATTTAATCGCCCCGTAATAGAGGAATATCACGAAAATACTGATCCCGAGACCGACGGCCATACTTGATCTTGGCTTTTGAACAGATAAGGATAATCCAAACAATATCATGATAAAACTGCTGAAGGCAAAAGCAGGTTTGAAATAAAGATTTACCAGCCATCGCGGATCTTTAATTCCATTGACGTCCAGCCTGGTTACAAACGCTGATAATTCCCAGTAATTCATTTCCTCGGGTTTAACAGCTTGGGCAGTCAGATCAACAGGTGTGAAATCAAGTGTCAGTAGCGAATCAGAATCATCATATCTGAATTCCCTTTCCGCCTGGTTCAGGTTCATCCTGATCCTTGATACGGGGACTCTCCATTTTCGGATAGAATCATCCCATATCATCGTAGGAGCATCCAGTCGGCTCACGATATCATGACTATCGTAGGTCTGAAGTGAAATATTATGAGCAGTATTGTTTTTAAAATCAAACCTTTTTATGTACAGGATTTTATTCTTTTCGAGCTGACGATAAATATTATGATTTTTAATTTCGCGACTTGACCGAGTATTTTGGAAATATTCAACTTCGATTTCGGATCTTTTATGCAGACTCGGAGCAACAACCAGATTTTCAAAGTAAAAACTAAATACAGTGGAAAGTAGTCCGATTATGATCAGGGAAACCGCGACTCTCTTAAGACTGATCCCTGATGCTTTAATCGCGGTGAGTTCATTTCGTTTTTGCAGCAAACCAAGGCTGAAGACCGTCGACAATAACAGCGCCATCGGCAGACCGATACTGATATACCACGGGATAGTATGGATATAGTATCGTATAATCTCATCCCGGTTAATGTCAGTATCAATGAATTTGTCTAGATGATCAATGACATCCACAATGATAAATATGGTTAAAAAAGCGATCATCGATCCGATCAGCTTGACCACGTATTGTTTAATAATATATCTGTCCATTAATTTGATCATATTGCAAATATTCACTTCTGAAATTGAAAGTGTTCTTTCTTTTTTATAGTCAATTTTTACACCAAATTTAATTGTTTTGTGCCGATGAATTTTTGTAGAATATTTTAAAATTTACTTTGGTAGTATTATATTACCTTGGTTGGTAACTACTTTTATAGTTACTCTTAATTGACAAACCATTGAAAAAATTAATTAATTAACAAAGGAGTATGTGGATGACCACACAAAAACCTAATCAAATTCTGTATTCACTTACCTTGAGCGTGCTGTTTTCTTTTGCACTGGCGGTTCAGGTCACTTTTCAGGTGGACATGCAGTATCAGGAAGTTTCGGCAGACGGAGTACATATAGCGGGTGGATTTCAGGGCTGGGATCCTTCGGCGAATGAGTGTACTT
>Ga0100387_10002225_pt1 | contig 16530 bp, 18 predicted proteins | sample CryGeymeta201511_FD_81547 | JGI IMG/M metagenome (GOLD analysis project Ga0100387, IMG submission 81547) | Groundwater microbial communities from Crystal Geyser aquifers in Utah, USA - Crystal Geyser metaG 2015-11 | ecosystem: Environmental > Aquatic > Deep subsurface > Groundwater | place... | reverse complement strand
GATCTTGGCGAAGATCAGACTGGATTCATCCACCAGGACATAGAATTTCCCGTCTATTTCTTCCGAGGTTGACAGGTTCTCATAATCGTGGATACTGAGATAACCGCTTCCCCGGACGTTGTAAAAAATCTCATTCTTGTAATTCTCAAAGGATTTCTGTTCGATCTCATAAGCCTGTTGAATGGTGATTTCCTTCACCCGGAGGGTTGTCTCGATGGATCCAACCAAAGCCGGATCCACCAGAGAAAGGTTCCCTCCTTCGATCTTGACATTGTTACCATTCCTGAAATGATAGGGGTCAATGGACGGCGTAGGACTTATATCATCCTCATCTTCCGGTTCATACCACGCCCGGAAAAGTTCGTAGATGATCTTCGCTCCCTTGACGCCTGAGAATTGCGGCAAGTCCTCAATCGCAGTCGCAATGGCCGGATTCAGGTCCGTAAATACATAGGGGCTGGACTGATCATCGATGTCCTGCCGAATTTCTGAAGTGAGATCAGCAACGAGACTCATAAATGAGTTACCTCTGTCGGTTCGGCATCCATTTTGTCCTGGCATGGATTGCAGATTTTCTGATCCGCAAAATCCTTGATGAAAACGGATTCGCAGACTTCACAGATCTCGTCTTCAATATCACCATCTGCGGGAAACTTCAGAACTTCTTTAGGCGGGTCATGCCGAAGTACGGATTCGCTGCCCTCGGCGCAAACAGGACAGAAATCAAGGATGCCTTTCTGTCTGAAGGGATGCCCGCATCTCGAACATTTTTTTTCTTCCGGGTATTTCTCCGTAACAATGGGCCCTTTCTCTGCGCGGTAAACGGTATCGCCTTCGGATTTATCATATAGACGAAATCCTTTTCTCCCCATGGCGGCAATGATTTCCTGATCCTCTGTATAGAGTTCCTTGCCGGCCACGGCTGTCCCAGCGCCCGAAAGTCCTCTGACTTTCTTCGGGTCAAGCCAAGCAGCACCGAGACTTCCGCCCGGCTTGCCTTCTAATTTTGCATAAGCCATATCTTCCCTCCTATTCAAGTATTAAATATTATGTCCCCATAACTGTGGTGACGGTTGTTACGCAGGTTCCGCCGCTGACATAATTTGTATCCGTTACTCCGGCATCGGCATCGAGTTTAGCGCCCAGAGCGGCCAACTGCGTCTTGACATTGTTAAGATCCGTAACGATACTATTGAAAATCTCATAAAGATCCATCTGATAGGCCCCACCTTTACCAATATCTCTTTTAACAGTGCTCATTATTCATACCTCCAAAAGACAAAGGGGCGGAAGTACCGCCCCTCTGAGTTTTAATCAAATAACCTATCTATGGTTTGTCATAGGCCAGGCACATGCAATCGAGAATCGCGAACTCATAATCAAACTTCATGTTCCATGTGTACTCATAAGCCGATTTACGCGGCTTGTATTCGCTGTCGTATCTCAGTTCTCTCCGCACGCCCATGAAGAGATTCGAGGGCGGCGCCAATACGACATGATCAGTGGGGAAGCTCGGAACCCCGATGACAGGGACACCCATATAACTCAGGGCGCCATCCCGGGTCAGATAGAAATCGCCGAGGTTGGTCTGCCGGTCGGCAACGGACTTTCTGATCCTGAGTTCGGATGTAACGGTCGTGTAGAACCTATAGCTCTTGAGCCCGATGGACTTCAACCATTTTGCGGGAACGTTGACAAGACAGTTGTAAAATACCGTGGCATCATCCGTCCAACCAGGCCCCGTATCATAGACATGGGCAGAAGCCCCATCTGCCTTTATGAGGGTGATCCAGCCATCGTTGACGTTCAGGAAGTCCTTTTCTGACCCGACATCGGCTTCATCCCCATTCCAGGCCAGATCCTCAAGATCATTGCCCAGTAGAGTCTGGAATCTGCCGGCAAGTTTGGCGTCGAAATCCTTTCTCTCGATGTTCTCTTCCAGGAAATCCAGCCCGATATCGACGGCCAGCATCGCCTTCTTCGCCGTCAGCGTGCGCTTGGCAAACGCGGCCCCGGTCAGGGTCGTGAATTCCGTCCATTCTGTGCCGACCCTCAGTTTTCTCGATCCGAAATCCAAGGTGTCGATATCACGGGTTTCGTTTCTCATCATGATAGTCTGAATTTCTCCCATCATGGACGTGTTATTTTTCGAAAGATCAACGAAATTATCGGCTTTTTCGGCCAAGACCTTCCCACTGGAGGCCAGGTCTGATAGAATTAATTGTTCATTAGCCATTTTTGTATCTCCTCATAAAAAAACCCAAGGAGAAATTCAATCCTTGGGTCGAATTAGTTTTTTAAAATCTGCCTGTCTTTGAGTCTTTTTTACCTGGCCTTCTTGAACAAGCCCGTGACATCGGCCTTATCCCCGCCGTTCTTCGGGGTATGAGTTGCAGATCCCAGGCTTGCGATGATCTTGTTCATGAACTCCGTGGAAACAGCCGCGGCATCCTTCGCGGCTTTGATGACCTGCGGGAACTCTTCGAGCTTGTCGGCGCCGATATTGCCGACATAAACCTTGGCCGCTTCGTGGAACTTCGGGTGCTTCTGAATATCCTCAGCAGTCAGCGCTTCCATGGCTTCTTTCTTGGCATTGGCAAGAATGCCGGTCGTGGCATCGGTGATCATCTTCCCGATGGTTGCGTCCCTGTCTTTCTCGGCCTTGGAGACAGCCGTGGCGATCATCTTCTTGACTTCAGCGCCGGACTGTATCTCTTTCACCAAATCCGGCCTTTCATCAGCAAGCATTTCAAGTGTCAGCTCATTCATATCCATTCCATTCTCCTTATTTTTATGGTTAATGGTTTTGATTTGCGCCGATGGAATCCCGCCATCTTGCAAATCCTGTTTTATCGCATTCTCCTTCTTGCCTTCTCCAACGGCATCCCTATGTCTTCGGATGTGAGCAATAATATCGGGAGATGCTTTTTTGCCGGACCGCGCACCCTGCGCGGCCGACCATGCCGCGTTCAAACCTCCTCTATGAAGATACATAGTTCCGGAAACATAGACTCCATCCGGCCCCACTTTCCCGTTCTGTACAAAATGATGGGGGTAAGACCACGTTGATTTCTTCCCGGCATCGCCTTGGCCGGCAAAAGCGCTTCTTGGCAGTTTGGTCTTGTCAACATTCGCCCAAGACGGTTCTCTCGAAGCGAGTTTTGAATCATGAGACAGATTCGGACCGGCTGTGAATTCATCTTTCATGGCCGTGAATAAAGATCGGGCAGGAGTTTTCCCCATCATTTCAATCAGAGAAACCATTGACATCTTGCCGTCTACGAGGTCGGCATCAATGGCCTGATTGCCGATGAAGATCTTGCCATCGGCCATATCTTTCAATACTGTCTCAACTGGGACTCCCCTGAATTTTGCGATGTCCGTCACCATCACCGAATAGATATAATCGACTTTACTCTGGATATCGGCCTGACCATCCTTTGAAAGCGGTTCATATTCTGAAGAGATACGCTTATATTTCCCAGCCGTAATCTCCGTGGTCTTTATCCCGGCTTTCTCTTCGAATTTCGAGACATCCACATGACGGGCTACGACTCCGATGGATCCGATGAAGTTTGTGTCTCCCGAGATAAATACTTTATCTGTTGCAGATGCAATCCAATAAGCGGCTGAAGCTATCATGCCGTCTGAAAATGTCACTATTGGTTTTCTGTCACGATTATCATAGATCATGTTCGCAAGCTCCTGAGTGCCGTCAACGGTTCCGCCTGGCGAATCAACATTCAAGATAATGGATTTCACGTTCGGATCATCAAGAGCTTGTAATATATCCTTACCGAGCATCTCCGTTGAAACACCGCCGCTGATTCTCGTCATGAGATTCATGCGCTTGCCGATAACACCTATGGCGTTGATGACAGCCACACCCTGAGTATTGACTTCATAAGGTAGTTGTTTATTCTCAAGCGGCTGTCCGTTTTTCTCCTCAACGGCCTTCACATAAGATTCTGATATTTTTGGGCCTCTTAGGTGTATGCAATATATATTCTGGATCTCAACAAGCATCTCCGGCGTTATAGCCCATGGACCCGTGACTATATCAATAAGCCGCATAATTTACTCCTTGTCTTGTCAAAAAGCATGTTATTATGAACTTCCGCTGAACCCATGACACAATACACGGCAGGAAACCATCTGCTTCAGCTGTCAATAGTTTACTTTGATCCGTTATTCCTGACCGCCTGCTCTTCATTCTTCTGATTCTTCTTGTCTCCGGACGTGCCGGCCTGTTCGGTCGTGGATGTGACCACATCGGTCTTCTTCTGGCCCTGATTGCCTTTATTCGCACCTTCCGGGAGAACGTCATCATTCTGCTGTTGGAGATCAATACCGTTTTCTGTAAACTCTCGGGCCTCTTTGAACATCCTCTGTTTTTCTTCTTCCCATGTCGCAGCCGTAGCGCCCTCGAATTTGCTCTGCCTTGACATGACGTGGTTCTGGATATCGGTAGTCTGCATCTTGTTCAGGACGGACTTACTCTCGAAGGTCGGCACGGGATAAGTGGCTTCGACCCTGACATTGAATATCCCATTGAAGGCCAGTTCCTGATAAATGAGCGGGCCCAGAATCTGGGTAAACTCAAAGGCATGACCGACATTGACCCAGACCTCGGCGTTCTTTTTCAGGGCCTCCATAGCATCCCCGGATACGCTCCTCTGTCCATAAAATCCGGCCAAGGCAATCGGGAATACCGAATTGGCAAAAAGAAGACCAAGCTGAAGATCCATGTCCTGAGCCCGAGTAGAGAAAATATTACTACCAGTCTTGATAGCGGCATCATCCGTGCCCGAAAGCACGATCTGAGAACCGGGTTCGGCATCGGCAAGATCACCGCCGAGAGTCCGATTAATGAACTGTTGAATTTCTTCTGATGTCGCACCCGGAGATTCGCCCTGCCCCATGTACTTCTTGATGTAATAGACCAGAATCGCAGAGGAAGCGATCCTGGAATTAACCACGGTGTCGTGACTCATCAACTGGCAACGATTATACTGCTCCCGTGATGCCGTCAGAAGAGATCGCGAATACCTGACATCCAGATGTTCCCAATTGCCGATCCGGGGTTGGATAATGTGATAGGCGGGGAAAAAGACCGCATCCGAACTTGGTTTTGAGTTGTCTGTGTTCATCTGATGCCGGATATCGGGAACCTGATAAAAGGCTTGCCTGTAGTCGAGTTCATCTTGCTGGTCTGAATTTCTCACCATAGTCGAGGCTTCGAGATGAAAGGCCCTTGAAATATTCCCGATAGCCAGACCCTTTGAAAAGTCATCAGCGAGTTTGTCGTAATAACTGGGATTTGCCGTTGCCTGAGCCAGGCGTTGCATGAACTCGCTGTTCCACATGATGTTGACCTTGATCCACTCCTCTCTGAAAAGACCGTTCTTCTCGAAAGCAGTTCTGACATTTGGAGACCAATACCAGATTCGATCCAACATTTCATTTGCCAGGCGTTCGGCCCTTTTGGATGATCCCCCGGTAAACGTCAGATTGGGCTTATCACAGGTACACCATGCCGAGAAGTGCATACACGGCGCGTTCATGAAGGTGTTCAACATCAGATCAAAATCGCCAAGTCTCGCAACACGTTCTTTTGTCAACTTCAGGCCGCCATAAAGAAGATCGCCGATAAGACTGCCGAACTTCACAGGCAGAGCGGAGCCTTTCTTGTTGCCGGGATCTTCTTTGACCCTTGGTGTATATCCAAAGAAGGTCTTTTCTAAGAAAGTTTTCCGGGCCTGTTCTGTGATAGCACTGTCTTTGGGCATTTAATACCGTCCTCCCCCCGTAAGGGTAGGTCTCATCCGGCTCCCCGCGTAGGTCTGCACCTGAGCCAATGTGGGTCTGGCAATTCTGGAAGTAGAGGACCCCTGCCTGACACCCGCCGACCATTCCGATACCGGAGTTTTCTGGATATTCCAGCAGGCGAATATAATCGACCATACAAGATCGGTCTTTTTGAATCCGGTCTTTTTATTCTGGGTATTAAAAGCTTGGAAACTCCTGGCCAGGTCCCCGTCATTCGGCATTCTGAACCGGCCTTCAAGACCGAGTGTATAGAGCCACTGAATAGCGGCCTCACAGAGTTTGCCGTTATCCGTATCGAAAACCCCGACATTCTTGATCTGTCCCGTACTGGCCGTATGGAGAGCCGCTACAAGACCGCCCCCTGGATTGAGATCGAGTATCCCGTATTTCAGCGGGACCTTTTTATACAACCATCGGATCTTTTCGATATACTCCTCGGCGCTGAGTTGCTCTCCGAAAATCTTGCCGGGAAGAAAATGGCGTGATTTCGTAAAGAGTCTTGCATATCTGAGACGCAGTACGGCTCCCGTTGTCTCTTCCACAATAGATAGAGCCGAATCATCCGTAATCCTCGGATTGCCATGATCGGTATTCCCGGTCTTGCCCTTATTGGGATCGCCGCCGAGATAATATTTAAACCCCTTGAATTCACCGCTTTCGGATATGGTGTCGATATCTTTGTCATCCCAGAGACTACCGCGTTTTTCCTCTTCTTCTTCGGAGTATGTGACGCGATCAATCCAGGAATTCGGGAATATCTGACCATGGTTGGCGCTGGGCATCCCCATGTGTTCTTCATTCCAGATCCATTTTTGACCGCTTTCCTCGTACCATTTTTTGAGTTCGACGAGATTCTGCCGATTCTGCATGTGAATATTGGCGGATGTGGGGAAGTTCCGGGTCTTGAATCGTGGTTCTTTGGACTGCTTATAGGCGTGATTGTCTTTTCCCCATGGGGTCGTATTGGCGATGAACAGGCATCCATTGGAAAAATTCATATAGGCCGAGAGGTCTTCGTCGAGGATGTTCGGTCTTTTTACCCTCGCGTATTCATCAATGAGGATAATGGTTCGACCGAATATGGTCTTGCCATATCTCCTGGACTTGAAACTGGCGGGATTTAAGCCACGGATATTATTTGCAGACCTCACAAAATACTCTGTGCCGTTTTTGAGTTGCAAATAGGTCTTACTGTCGTTGTTGATGTCAATGAGGGATTCGGTCAGGGGATTCTGCGTCAAGTAGGCCCGAATATACTGCAACATGGCCTTACTGGTGTCGAGGGTGTTGCCGATGAGAATAAATCTTATTGCCATGGGCCGATCTGTGTCATAGACCATCTGATCAAAATAGGGCAGCCAGGCCCCCCAATGAGCCGCAGGGAGGCTTGACATCACCGTTGATTTACCCACGGACCGGCCACAGAAATTCATCTGGTATTGGTTGCGGATATCCAAAATGGCGCCGATCTGGTATTCGTCAATGTAGAGTCCGGGCCGGATCCGGCACCATTTTGAAGAATCGGCATGGGGAATGTGGTTATAGACCTTGCCGATCAAGCGGATATTATAGAGTTCTTCGAGGACGCCGCCGGCCAGATCCGTCCGGCCCTTTTTAGCCAGTTCTTTCCCGTCCCAGATGATCGTGTGTTTCCAGAGTTGGTTTAATTTGGCCTTATCTGAGATGATTTCATGCACGTTTTTAGACGTGTTGATAATCTTCTCCGCCTCTTTCTTTAGAGGGTTCATAATCGGTGTCCACAAAGGGTTCGTTGATATAGGCTTCATCAATCGGCGTAAGATCCTTGCCGATCATGATCGCATCTTCTGGAATATTTTCTTGCTGTTCTTTAGACCCGATTGGACTGATGACTTTCTCTTCTCCGATATTCGCCATCAGGTCATCGAGGCCGCTGGATTCCAGATCCTTGGCGATCTTGCTCGTATTGGTCTGAAGTCTGTCCAGGGCGTGTGAGGTGTCGGCTCCCTTGACATCCTTCAGCAATTTGGCGGTCAGACCCACGACTTCATAGAGTTTGCTGACATTGGCGATCATTCTATTTCGCTGGTCACTGATCGCCGCATAGCCTTTCGGCAGATCGGCCTTATCATCATCCGTAAAGGCGTGATAAGCTTCACGAAGCATCTCATCAACGCCCCTGATGTCCTGTTTCATAATCTCAATGTCTACGCAGGCCGTTTTGTGGAAATAGTTGTCATTCGGCAGGGCCTGCCACATGTGGATCACGTTCTGAGCGGCAATGTAATATTTCTGCCTGATGTCTTTTGAACCATCCACGTCCCCGATCCTCGAACGCAGATCCGCAAGAAGCACCACATCCTCATTGGGGGCCTTGGATTTGGCGATGTAGGAAAGACCGTCCTCGGTCAATTCCACATAGGTCCGGGCGCATTGTAGGGCCACAGCCAGGGCTTCTTTTGTCTTTGCCGGATCCACTTTTTGACCAAATAACCAATGGGCGCTTTTTTTCCACACTTCTTTTAACATCTTGATGGCTTCTTTTTCTGAACCGATGGTGATATAGGCAGGGTAGGGGAATTGTTGGGATTCGATTGATTTACTTTTTGGAGGTCTTCCTCTTTTTTTCAGCATTTATCCCGTCCTCCCAAATCTCTTGACAGAACAGGAAGGCGGGAATAAAATAAAAAATCCCCGCCCTCCTGGGGTTGTGGGAACGGGATGGGGTGGCAGCGAAACCTTGGCTGGGGAAACTGCCGTCCCATCCCGAGATGGGCAATAAAAAAGGCCGCCCGGCACATTGGGTGGCCTTTTCCTCCATCTTCCGACACTTATAGCGACAATATGCGCCTTGTCAAAAGATATAAACTACAAAAAACCCTTTGTCAAGACTTTTTCTCATTTTTGAGAAAATCTTATTATTGACCTTTTTGGTCTGCATTATATGCGGATCGGCATATATACTGGTTAGCCGGCATTAAACGAAGAGCAAATTACCCCCTGTTCGATCCCTTCGGTCGCCTCTCCAAGGTATTCAACCGTCACCTTGTCGGCAGAGGTACACCACGAACTGTAATACTCATTCCATCCGACAAATTCTTTGCCGTCTCTTGGGTTCATGTTTCGTGCGGTCTGCCCGTTCGGTGCCGCGACGACTGCGGAGTCGTAGGTGTCGTAATCGGTATTTTCATCCTGCGAAATTTTAAAAAGTTTCATGATTTTCTCCTTTGAATCGGCAGAGTATTGATGTTGGAATCTATCCATAGACCCTCCAGTGCTTGAATAGCCCATCGAGTTTACGAACTGCGACAAGCCTATCCTGCGTGAAATAAGATGTCAACCCATAGACCATCATCCTCCGCTGGCCCCCATATTTAGAATCCCATATCGGTGTGGTGATCATCTTCTGAGTAAGCTTGGCGAAAGGATTACTCAGAAATCCTTCGAGATCGCAGAGATGCCAGGATGAGAGATGATACCGCCGCTGGGAATAAGGAATTTCTTCTTTTGGTTGAAGGCAATAGCTGACTCTCTTTCTCCAATCGACTTTTTTCTCTTCCCGGGTCATGATCATGTGACTGGAGTCCTCATGCCGGAACTCCCATGGGCATCCGCTGACATCACGCAGACAGAGATTGTATTGTTCCAACGCCTCGGCGACATTTACAACACATGAGATATCCTCCGATTCGGATTTTGAACGTACCGTCACTTGGACTCCAAGGCTGGATTCAACAATCCTGTGAACACTCCCCCATCAATCAGAAATTGGAAGGGAAGTGTTCACCATTCTATTTGTTCAACCTCCGACCATACTCAGCGATCAACAGCGCTTCCGCTCGACCGTCTTTCGGAGTCCGGCAATTAACGGGGATCAGTTTCACATGCGGGAATAATCGTTGCGCCGCAAGAACGGATCTCCCCTTCCCATCACCAGGAATGTCTCGTAACATTTCCTTCTGCCATGTCTTCGGATGCACCATAGTATAAGGGATCTCAAAGGCGGCAATCATGGCCTCGATGTTCCCGAAGCCCCTGCCGAACTTAAACATGGAACACACGCCCTGCCCAGGCATGGCCGATACCTTCTCGATGAACGCATGGACCGGCTGAGGTGGGATACCAATGGATTGAATGCCGGCAATGAGAGTTCTCAACGATATGAGATCAATAAAATTCTGATTCTTCTTGCCTTTCTTTACCGTGATGGTCGGCATATCTTCAACCCATATCACACCGTTCTCACCGATTAGAGCTATGCCGCCGGATAGACCGGGATCAATTCCGAGAAAATTCATGAGGTCTCCTATTCTTGGTTTACACCATCCCCCCTATTCCTCAATTTTATCTCCCTTCCCCCCCCGCTTTTTGATCCTACCCCTTGGTCTTGCGTGGATCGCTGCCATAGGTCCACTCGGTCTGGATCTTGCCGTTCTTGCCCTTGACCCTGATCTGGCTGGGCATGTTGGTCCTTGCTAAAAACCTGGCCTCGCACACAGCGGACCGCTTGGTGGCGCTCTGCCACAGATAGCCGCTTGTATCGGCTACTTTCACGATCCACATTTTATCCGATCTCACATAGTGCACAAAATACACGGTACGCTTCGGCTTTCTCATGATGATCTCCTTTTGGTTGGGTTGGAAAACAATAGCGCTTTAAACCATACGATCTTCACTGACAAATTCGGCGCTGGACGCATATCTCAGCGGCGAAAGGTTATCGGTAGACTTATCTTCTACGAGATCGACAATCCATTTTTGGAGTATTTCATACTGTTGACTTCCGAACTCAATATCATTGAATTTTAAAATCACTCTCAACATAAGATCCTCCCATCAGTCTCTTTATATTCGGTTTCAATATAACCTCGGTGAAAGACCGGAGTGTATTGATCAGAAGTTTAACCTTAAGCGGTTCGGGTTCAGGCAGATGGTGATGCTTGCTGTCGGCGCCGACACTGACGAAATCGGGTTTGATCTCACGGATCATATCCACGAACAGCGATAGATCGAAATCCATGATGGGTTCACAGGATATCATATATTCGGCTGATTCGCAGAGGAGAGGACCATCCGGAATAGTATTATCATCTTTCAAGGTTTTAAATGCCTCCATGCGTTGCCGGGGTTGCGGGGCCTCGCTGTATTTTAAGGTCTTGCGATTCGTTTCTATCGTGGTCGCCAAAATTGTTTTCGGAGGCAGCTGGAACGGTTCAAGAAACCTTGCTGGATTTTTGGTCTGGAAAAGATAAGTGTTGTCGGGATATCTTCTGCATTGATTCATCACGGCCTCGATCCAGCCTTGAGGTATCGGCTCGGCCCACATATCGGTTGAGGACCCCACGAAGATCGTTTTGCCGGATCCGAGATTGGTCTTGAGAATTTTATCCACAAGACGGAGAGGCCCCGGAAAGATTTGCGGCTTGCGTTTGTCCTTGGGTCTATATCGCTTCGCCATATCGGAGATGAAGCAGTATGAACAGGAATGAGGACACTCCCCCCGAATAGGGTTAAATGAGTGAGAAACAAACTCATACATATTGCCGGATCGCTTATTCAATCTAGCCCCTGCTTTTGAGTTCATCGTCCCATCTCTCCCAAGGCTCTTGTTTTTGCGGGATTTGATTCTCCCAAACAATATCTGTCGCCCGACAGGAATCCGTCGCTTCGAGAAGATGAAAAATATGGCCCGGATGTTTCCTTGCCAGTCGTTCGGCCTCGCTGCGGGCTTCTAATTCTGATCTATGTTTGATTGCCGGAGATCGGTTGCCTTCCGCCCACACCATCCAGAATTTTTTCATAATTCCCTCCCCGCATAGTTTCTAAAGACCGAATACTCTTCGATAAATCGTGTAAAAATAGTCCTGCAAGGTCCGTTTCGCTGTTTGCGGATTATAATCTCGGCCTTGGTTGGGTCATCGGTTTTCTCGTTATAGACGATATCGCGGTAAATCATAAAAACATTATCTGCGTCTTGTTCGATAGCCCCACTCTCGCGTAAATCAGACAACATAGGTCTTTTGTTCGTCCTAAGTTCACAACCTCGATTAAGTTGGCACAGTGTCATTACCGGCACATCGAACTTCTTTGCGATTCTTTTCAACCCTCTCGACATACCGGCGATTTCTTGTTCACGGTTCTGGTTTTTGCGTCTATCATCTGAATTGATCAATTGCAGATAATCCACGATCACCAGATCAAGAGGGCCTCTGGATACGGCATTCATAACGCCCGAACGGATGCCTCTTAGATTAATATCCGAATCATCATTGATCAAAAGTTTATATTCAGACATGTCTCCAGCCGCTCCGGTTATAGCCAGCCAATCAGTTTTATTTAAATTTCCGGTTCTGAATTTTTTGCCATCGACTTGCCCGACCCCGGAAAGAAATCTTTTGCAAAGCTGGTCTTTTGACATCTCCAGAGAAAATAAAAGAACGGTTCCGCCTGCTTTGCAGACATTATCTGCAATAGTCAGAGCAAGCGATGTCTTGCCCAAAGATGGTCTGGCCGCTACTATGGTCAGATCAGATTTGATCAAACCACCCGTCCATTCATCCAAATCGCACAACCCGGTTGAAATACCAGAAACTTTATTCGGATTGTTAAAGAGGATCTCGATTCCTTCAATTGTTTTTTTTAGTAAATTAAAAATGGATTCGGATTTTTTCCCTCCCGATCCCAAGCCCAGGGAATAAACCGTATCTTCAGCATCGGCCAACAAAGATTCTGTTTCTATTTCAGGATCTGAATAAATTTTCTGCCCCACTTCTCCGAATTTGATCAATATCTGCCTGCGAATAGACATGTCTTTCACAATCTTGGCATAGGATCTGATGTTTGCTGCCGTAGGTACGGCATCCAAAAGTTGAGAAAGATAAACGCCGCCGCCGACGGATTCAAGCCCGCCGTTCTGAAAGAAATAATGATATATTGTTGTAAAATCAACAGGCTCTCCCTTGTCCAAAAGAGATTGTATTGCTGTAAATATTTTCTGATGGACAGCCTTATAAAAATCCTCCGCGGATAAACTTACCTCGTAAAAAGCATAGTTAGACAACAACAATGCGCCGAGAACACTTTTCTCCGCGTTCAGATCATAAGGTGGAACTTTTGGTTCAAGATTCATTGGCGGATATTTTCTTCTGCCATCGGTTGCTTCCGGGTTCAACGACAATATTGCCTCTCCCTGTGGATTCAGGAGGCGTGGTCTTGCCTTTCGGCGCCACCTTCTCCGGGGTAATCCATTCCCGCCAATAGTTCTTCTTCAAAAATCTGATGGCGTCTTTTATCCCGATCCCATCTGTTACGTTCTGAGAAACGGCATAGTTTCTTGCCGCCTGTAGGACTTCCGGGATATCCTCATCCTTGATTTTTTTCAGAAAAAATTCTTCAGCTTCCGCCTTGTAGAGTTTCTTGCCGTTGCGGTCCGGATATATATTCCAAAATCCGTCAAACTGCGTTTTCTTGCTTTCTGCAATTATAATATCCTTGTCTTTGTCCTTGCCCTTGCCCTTGTCTTTGTCTTTGTCTTTGTCTTTACAACCTTCTATAGACCTTTCATAGACCTTATATAGACCTTCTTTTTTTAAGATCTCGATAACCGAATTATGAACTCTATTCACTTTTGAAAGGATTCCATACTGAAAAAAAATAAACTTTGTTATAAACCATTTATCCTTAAATGGGTAAATCCGATCACTAAATTGTAATAAAACATCTTCGGAAGTTATTGTTTCGCCAATATGGAAACTCGCACTCTCAAAATCAACTTTCCAAATACCGGCATGGTTGCATTTGTCCAAAATAAATATCCAAAAAGCCTTGTATTTACATGGCAATTTTCTAAACCATGGATCATCCCATTTACCTGAATCTGTGAATCTATTTGCCATTATTGTACGCCTTCTTTGTCACATCGTAAAAAAGAAAAATTTGATCTGTCATTTGTTCTGCGCGGCTTATACGATCTATTCATCCGATCATCTCCCCGATAAATCTTGATCTATCAACCGGCTTGCCGTAATTCCTGAGCGGACTCAGGATATAGAGTTCATCCTTAGCCCTGGTGACTGCCACAAAGCAGATCCGGCGCTCTTCTTCAAGAACCCCGCTCTTGAGCGGCAGCAGATCCTCGCAGACGCCTGCGAGGAAGATGACCGGGAACTCTCGACCTTTGGATTGGTGTGCGGTCATTAACTGCACCGCATCGAGATCCTTTTTTACGAGGTCTTCGGCTGTTTTCATCCCATACCATTCCACGAAGGCCGACAGGGTGTGATCATCGGGAAACTGTTCCTGCCAGTCTTTGAGATAGACAAAGAGTTTTTGGATGTTTTCGGCTTTCGTGAGACGGCCTTCTGCGGCATACTGCCTTGCAAAGTGAAGACCGTTTTCAAGTTCTTCCGCTATTTCAAGCACGGTGACAAGGGATCCATTCTTGATCTTGAGCCGAATAGACGTGAGGAAAAAAGTCAGGGCATCGGAGCCGGTTGGTTCGTGACTGGAACAGGCTTCATAAAATGTGAGATCATTCTCGATTCTTTTACTCTCCAATCTCGAAAGTTCGAGTTTTGACAGCCGGTCAGAAAGGATGCTCCGCATGGCGTAGTTATCCTTGAGGTTGTGAATGACCTGAAGATGCCGGATGAACCTTTTGACCTCGGGGATCTGATAGAATTTCAGAGCCGCATTGATGACCTGATAGGGAATTTTTTCTTTTTCAAGAGCCTCTGCGATCTTCTCGGCCTGCCGGTTGGTGCGGAAGAGAACGGCAATGTCGATAGGTTTTAACGAAGGCCGTGAATCAGGAAGATGCTTTTTCCCGTCCCTTGTTCCCGGTATTCCCGCCTCCGCTGATTCGCCCTTTAAGAAAGATCCGATGACCATTGCGATAAAGTCCGCCTCTTGTTCCTTGTCGTCCCACGTCCATGTTCTGACCGTCCCTTCTTCGGCCGTATCGGCTTCCATAACGTCTCTCGATAGTTGACCCGGATTGTTCCTGATGAGTCTATTTGCCGCCTCGATGATCAGGGTCTTGGATCTGAAATTCTTCGTCAGGACGATGGTCTCAAGATCAGCGTATGTCGCCATTAACATATTCAATAGAAATTGATTACTGGTCCCCCTGAAGGCATAGAGTTCTTGGTTGGGATCCCCCACCACAGTGAGATTCTCGGGATCGATCAAACGGATGAGCGCATATTCCTCTCCGGCGATATCCTGGAACTCATCGTATATCATGTGCTGATAGAGGCCGTGATAATAAGCACGGACCTCCTGGCGCTCTTTTAAGAGCTTGATGGCGTAGAGTAGAAGCAGATCGTAATCAAAGGCATTGTTCTCCCTGAGACGTGTAAGGTACTCACCGGCCACGATATCCGCATTCTCCCTTGGATCCCCATCCGGGAGTTCCTGTAAGCGGTTGGATATGGCCATAACCACGTCTTCGACCTTGGCCTTGAGTTTCAGCGCCGAGCAGATGTCCTTGATGATGTCCCGCTGGTCGATCTCGTCATAGATCGTGAAGTTCTCGTCAAAGCCGATCAGGAACCCCCATTGTCTCAAGATCTTTACGCAAAGCGAATGTGAGGTGCCGACAAACATCTTCGAGGCGCGATGGCCGCTGCCCTTGAGCCGGCCCTCCAGCCGCTTCTTCATCTCCGTTGCCGCCGACCGGGTGAAAGAGACGGCGCAGATATGGAAGGGGCTGATTCTGCGGACCCGGATCAAATGCTCGATCCTCGCCACGATGGTTGAAGTCTTACCTGAGCCAGGCGGTGCTATGATACGCAGATACCTGGCGCTGGATTCAACGGCCTTATTTTGCTCCGGTGTTAATTCCATAAAACTCCTTTGCCTGGTTTAAAACCCGTGCCTTGCCTTGCCGAGCCACGCCTCGCCCTGCCTTGCCATGCCTCGCCGCGGGAATTAAGAAACAATTTCCCATTTCTTGACCATGAATCTCCCATGCCTGGGCCGATAAGTGCCGAGCGCCGTTACCAACCCACCGACCTCAAACCAAGACAGGAGTTTGTCGGATGTAACCTTGTCATTTGGGAAAAGCATGATTTCAAATTCAAGGGACCATGGCAGTTTGAGAACCGGACGCTTTCTTACTTCTTGTTTAATCACCTTTCCACCGGCCATCTTGGTGAGTCCCGCAGACCAAGTATTGATATAGAAATAATTCTTCATTTTATCGAAATCAGAAAAAACGATCTTTTTATTATTGCCGTCGAGAAACGGGATGAGCATTGGTGGAGTGATGGCTACATGAGACTGCCCGATAGCAATGAAGTCTTTGGCGGATCGTTTTTCCACAAACCGGGTAACCCCTACCGGCGGCAGGTCCCGAAAGAGAAAGGACATGATGTTTTCTGATGGAAGCACAAGCTCCTTTTCATCATTCAAATAAATCTTTTTTTCCGGCGATCTGTCCTTCTCGGAATAATCGTAAAACCTGTCAAACATGATATCAGAAAGCCCTTCAAGTCTCACTTCGATTTTCTTAGTATCCATGATGTCCCTCCTGTTTTGTTAAATTAAACCCGTGCCTTGCCGTGCCTTGCCTAGCCTTGCCTGGCCTCGCCAAGCCGTGCCTAGCCTGGCCGCGCCACGCCTAGCCTTGCCTAGCCTTGCCTCGAAAACTTATTTCTTTTTTAAAATCTGGAATGCTTTGAGTTCTTTGAGTTCGGGATTCATCATCTTGACATAATCGTC
>Ga0100387_10002221_pt1 | contig 16537 bp, 9 predicted proteins | sample CryGeymeta201511_FD_81547 | JGI IMG/M metagenome (GOLD analysis project Ga0100387, IMG submission 81547) | Groundwater microbial communities from Crystal Geyser aquifers in Utah, USA - Crystal Geyser metaG 2015-11 | ecosystem: Environmental > Aquatic > Deep subsurface > Groundwater | place: USA... | reverse complement strand
TAATACGAGGCGGATATGAACATTAAGATTTTGCAGCTATTATATTTTTACTTTGTCAGCATAATATTTTCAAGTATGATTATGTCGCAAACAAATCATATTGATAAACCACCCGGCTACAATTACACCTCTCTCGATTCACTATACTCTGATAATTCTCAGTTAAAGCCCGATTATAGAAACCACAAAAACATACCCGAATACGATCCATCATTAATGCCGCTAAACTATAACAGCAAAACAAGCACCGGAGTTTGGACGGAGTTAAATCCAAAAGTGCCAAGAGTCAATTATCTTGGAATTGATTTTATAGACTCATTAACCGGATGGGCTGTAGGCGCTAATGGCGCCATAATAAAAACCACAAATGGCGGGGAAGACTGGTCAATAGCTGAAACTCCGGTTACAAATCTTTTACTTAAAATACATTCTTACAACGGACAAACAGTAATTGCAACCGGTTATGACGGAATAATACTCCGCTCTACAGACGGCGGTGAAAACTTTGTGCAAGTAACAAGCGGTGTTGGAACCGGAATAGACCTTTGGGGGGTGCAGATGGTAAATGATACTCTCGGCTGGGTTAGCGGATTAAACCAAACTCTCCTTAAAACAACAGACGGCGGCATAACATGGCAAAGCGTTATAGCCGGGTTAAACCAGCATTATTGGTCATTAAATTTCCTTAATGAAAATTTTGGAATGATAGCTTGCGGCGGCGGTAAAATATTAAAGACAATAGACGGCGGAACTAACTGGCTGCAATTGCAAACGGGGGATGATAGAACTTTATACACAATTGATATTATTGACAGCTTGCATGTTGCTGCCGCGGGAGAAAGAAGGCTTGAAATACAATATGAAGGAGGGAAAAATGTTTACAGCAGCGACGGCGGCGCTACATGGATAATGAATGATGATATACCTACTTATACCGATGCTAACTGGATTGAGTTTATTAATAAAGATACCGGCTATACTATAAACGTTAATAAAGGCATTTATAAAACAACCAACCGGGGACAGAACTGGGTATTCGTTGGTGGCGGTGGCGACTGGCATCTAGATATGATAGGTAACACCGGTTATGCCGGCGGTAACGGATTAAATATTTATAAGAGAACAGAGGGTTTGGAAAACTGGAGCAAGATAATTTTAAATGATAACTTTAACGATGTCCATTTTATAAATGAAACAACCGGCTTTGCATTAAGCGGCTCATTATACAAAACTGTAAACAGCGGAATAAACTGGACAAGAATTGATAATGCGCCTGGTGGAAACAGCTTGCTTTTTTTAGATAGTCTAACCGGATTTATAGCAGGTAAATACAAAACAATAAACGGCGGAGAAACATGGTATCCCATAAATGGAGGTGGAACTAAAATATTTTTTATAAATGATTCAGTTGGCTGGTCAATAGATAACCGTATTTTGAAGACTATTGATAGAGGGGAAAACTGGATTGTGCAGCAAACTGCAAGCAATTTCACAAGTATTTATTTTATTGATGAAATGAATGGATGGGCTACAGGTGGTTATATTTGGAAAACAACAAATGGCGGTTCTAATTGGCTTCAACAAACTAATACCCCGGTTACATCTTTAGATGATGTTTATTTTTATGACCTCAATACAGGCTGGGTATCTAAATATTCATCAGTAAATAACTCATTATTCAAGACAACTAATGGTGGATTAAATTGGTTAGCAATACCCGAAGTAATTGGAGCTCGTAAATTTTCATTATTTCCGGATCCTATCCATTGGTTTATTATAGGCTTTTCTAAATATTATATAACTAACAATTATGGTTTTAGCTGGATAGATGTTACAGAAGATGTACCGCTTGGATTGATTAATTTTTTTGGTCTGTCTAATCTTACTGGTTATGCTATTGGTTATGATGGATTAATTGTTCAGTATAAAGATACAATTTATATCCCCGTAGAATTAATTGTATTTGAGGGGAAAGTTGAAAACGAATCAGTTCTTTTATCATGGATTACAGCAAGTGAATTAAATAATCAAGGTTTTGACATTGAAAAATCAACTAACAAAGAAAATTGGGAGAATATTGGTTTTGTTCCAGGTAAAGGAACAACTACTGAATTAAATTATTATTCATATATAGATCATAAAAAAGAAACCGGCAGACAATTCTATAGATTGAGACAAATAGATTATAATGGAAATTCTAAATACTCAAATATAGTAGAAACTAATTTTGATGTTAAAAACACTTCTTTTCAGCTTTACCAAAATTTTCCTAACCCATTTAATTCCAGTACAACTATAACTTATCAAGCGGCTCGAAAGAGTTTCATAAATATTTCTCTCTATAATATAATAGGTGAAAAGATTATTCAAATAGTGGATGAGGAAAAATCAGAAGGAATGCATAAGGAATTATTTCAATCATCACTACTCCCTTCCGGCGTATATTTCATTAGGATGACCACAAACAACGGCTTTAATGCCGTTAATAAAATAACTCTAATAAAATAAAGGAATACTTATATGAAACATTTCTCTTTTCTTTGTTTCTTTTTTCTTCTCTGCTTTAATATAGCGGAAGCACAAACTTATGCGAATATTCCAGGTCCAGAAAATGTACTGGTGGTATATGATTCTTTAAATCAAGTTTCAATTGATATTAAGGATTATTATCAAAACGCCCGGAATATACCCGCATCAAATATTGTTGGTTTAACTGATCTAGTTAACGCTGATATTTTCGATTCTGTGTCAAATACAACTCATAGAATTGAAATTACACAAGACGGAGAAATAATTAGCGATAGCACAATCCTTTCATACGGCCCGATTAACCGCCACTCCTGGCTCTACTTTATTGAAAGAATTGCAGCGCCGATTGCTTATCATTTAAGGACAACATTGGTAAATGGGGAACCTTTAAAAAATACTATTAGGTTTATAGTGTTATGCAAAGGGGTACCTTTTAGGATATTAACAACACCGGATCATTCAGGTAGCTGCAATCAAAATGTTCCGGTAGATGCTTTACTCTGTTTTTTAGGTGAGGATATAAATAATCCATATCACCTAATGAGTTTTCTTAACTTAGAAACGCCTAGCCCAATTCCACCCCACCCTTGCCGGGGAATATATTCTATAGAAAATCCATATTTCAATGCAGATCCGAATTTTTCAATGGATCATAATTTTCAGCCAAATTTTTATTCTAAATATAATTATCATTTTAATAGAGATGTAACTTTATCTTATCTTGTTACTCATCTAGATGCTATGAGCTTTAATGATGTAAAAAATATGATTGACAGTTCTATTGCAGCTATAAATTCAAACGATTATGATTGGTTTATTGATGCGGATCCAACACCTTGTAAAGGAGGCGCTCAAATATTGAGACAATCAGCAACAGAATCTGTTTTTGACGATTTAGGTGTAACAAATCATTTTTTTAAAACAGATGAGAATGTTTACACTAGTCATAATAAACCAGTAATGTCTTATATGTCGAATGGAACCCACACCTCTTTTAATGGTGGTAATTGCAATTTATTTTTTAATCCCGATTATATTCAAACACAGCTAAGTTTTACTTATATAGCGGGTTCGGTTTTTAATACCGCGGAAAGCTTCAACGTAAATACTTTAGGTACTAACCCGCCTGTGCGTAGAGGTGGAGAAATGGGGCAAATACCGGAATTCTTTTTACAAGGTGGGACAGTTGGGGTTGGGCAGGTCAATCACGGAACAAACGGAGGAATTGTTATTCAAAATGATATAATGTTGCCATCATATCTTTTAGGTTATACTTTTATTGAAGCAGCATATCTTGGGATGAATGATTTAACTGACAATAGAATTGTAGTTGGCGACCCACTCACAACAATCGCCTGGGGTAAACAAACATTACAAGACAGCATTGTTTTTGAAGATGTAAATTTAATTACCGGCGAGTTGGATATAGCGGGAAACGCAGCATTTATAACTAACGGTACAACTTTAAGATTTAAACACAATGGTTTTATAACCGGCGAAGGTTATCTGATTGAGTTGGGTAGGGATTATGTTATAGAAACTATTAATTGGAATAAATCGGTATTTAAAAGTAAATATAATAATCATCCAATGTTAATTTGGGCTCCATACCCGGGGGAAGAATATGTGGATGAATATAAAATTTACAGAAAATGGGAATCAGCCGGTTTTGAATTAATAGGCAGCGCAAGTAATGAAGAATTTGTTTTTGTTGATAATGAATTAGAAATAATTAAACCCGATGGTGAGATTCCTAAAAACGCACAATATTATGTTGTTGCATATTTTGATAGAAGTGATTCGGGTCCATCAAACCAAATAGAATACTATGTAGATAAAGCCGGAAAAATTGCCGCCGCTCCGGAAAAAGTATTTAGCTATAATTTAATGCAAAACTATCCCAACCCCTTCAACCCAATTACAACAATAAAATATTCAATTGCCAAGCCGGAGTTAGTAACATTAAAAGTTTACGATATTCTCGGAAGTGAAATAGCAACTCTAATTAACCAAATAAAAACAGCGGGCAATTATGAAGTTAGCTTCAACGCTTCCAATTTAGCAAGCGGAATGTATTTGTACAAACTTACTGCAGGAAATTATACTAAAGTTCAGAAGATGATTTTAATGAAATAATTTTCGCCTAAGTTCTGTTTATTCCTCAAGCCGTCCGTTAGCTAACGGATAAAAAACGGGCGGTTTTTTTTTGCACCGCATTATGGCGGATTAACTCCTAACGCGGCAAATCCGTTGGCTAGCGGAAACATGACAATACTATCTAGATCACTCAATTTAGGTTTACATTATCAAGAAGCATAAAATCATTTGTTTTGAACGATGCATGTTCAACCATATTTTTATTTTCAAAAGCGCATGCTTTCAAGAGCGGACAAACAAGACAAAGTGGTTTAGCCGGTTTACATATCTCTCTGCCAAGCCTGATAAGATTCGTATGGAACTGATGTGCAATTTTTTCGGGCATTATTTCTTTCAACAACCAAAATGTTTTATCGGGTGTCGAAGCGCAAACTATTCCTAATCGGTTTACCGTGCGGTGAACGTGTGTGTCCACGGGGCAGATGTTTCGATGAAGAGCAAAAAGTAAAACACAACTCGCTGTTTTAACGCCTACACCGCTGTAGCTTGAAAGTTCTCTTATAATTTTTTCATCAGATTCGGCGGTTAGAAAATCGAGTGAAATTACTCCTCTTTTTTCGAGAAGTGAATTTAGAAAATTTTTTATAGTAGCAGATTTCTGTTTGCCAAGCCCGGCAGCCCTAATTTCTTTTTCAATTTCTTCCTTAGTAAGATGAGCAACTTCTGTCCAATTTTTATATTTCTTTTTTAAAGATGTAAAAGCCTTGTATGAATTTTTATCGTTCGTATTTTGAGAAAGAATAGTTGCAACAAGCATATCCACCGGATTGGGCGGGACAGCCTGCCTAAGCGGAACTCCAAACCGGCTGATCAACAGTTTGTTTATCTTCTCAATTTTTTTCTTAGTTTTCCTCATAAAAAAAAAGAGGTTGTTTTAATTAGAACAACCTCGTTATTAATTCTTTCAATAACTCACCTTACGCAAAAATTGTAGTACGAAGCGATAGCTTCGTAAAAAACAAACATTTTATCGAAGCTTCGCTTCGATTTACAGTACAATTTCAGACTTCTGCGTAAGGTGAATAAATAAATTAAAACTTCATTCCAATATCGACAAACTGAATATTTTCCAATCTGCCGTAATCAGCCCAGCCGTAGTTTATAAACACAGCAAACTGATCGCTAAATTTGTAATTAAGACCGCCGCCAAAAGTTAATCCCTGCTCGCTGTCTCTTAAGAACAATGATTTATATCCTGCACGGAGGAATATTATTTCATCGTAACCAACTTCGAGTCCGGAGTTAACATATTCTGTGTTGTCATTTGGATGTGTAGCATCAACTGCCGCCGTTACGCGGATATATCGAGAACGAATAACATCCATAGCAAGACCGATACGGAAAGTGAGAGGAATATCAAACTTACCGCTTTCATAACGCGCTACTACATTATTAGGACCTGTATCCGGGTCATCATTCGGATCGTAGTTGAAGAGAAGTTCACGTCCATCAAGCTGCATTTTAGAACCAAAGTTTGATACGCTTGCGCCTATTACTAAATCATTAAACGGAGTTATATAATAAGTGCCGATATCAAGTGCGAATCCATTTGCGCTTGTGTTCCAAATTGCCTCGCGAATGTACTTTGCCTGGAAACCTATCGCAAAATTTTCAGTTAACTTTTTTGCAAAACCGATCCCTATCGCAAGTGAAGATGCATCCCAAACGCGTCCATCTCCTTCGGGAAATTCAAAAGTTCGAACTTTATCTTCGGGAACTCCGAGAGAAGTTAAACTCATAAACAACACGCCGAATTCTTCAAGATTAATTGAAGCGGCGGCAAAGTCATAACTAATACTTGCAAGCCACTCGGCGTGGTTAAACGTTACCTGGGCTCCTTCTTTAGTATGTGCGATACCTGCCGGATTATAATAAACCGAGTAGATATCGTTGCTCATTGCTGTATAAGCGCCGCCCATTCCAATGGCGCGGGCGCCGGCGCCTATCTTTAAGAACTGAGCTGCGGTTGTACCAACCTTTGATGTGCTTCTATCAAGCTGCGCGTAATTCACGGCTGATAGGCACAATGCAAAAGTCATAATAGTAAAAATAAATTTTTTCATATTTCAATTTTCCTTAGTTCGATTTTTTCAAACATCCCCGGCTCAATGTTGAGCCGGGACGAATCAAAATTATTTAATAACAGCAAACCTGCCAATTTTTTCACCAACACCGGGCGCATCAACGTGATAGATATACACGCCGTAAGCAATCCGCTGCCCCTCGTTGCTTAGTAAGTCCCAGCCTGCAATACTCGAATTATCATCTTTTTCTATGGTTTGAACTAATTCTCCAAGCAGTGTGTAAATTCTAATTGTGCATTTGGGCGGAAGATTACGGAACTGAAGTTCGCGATCGCCTCTCTGTGTAACTGTGCGCCCCGGATTTTCCGAAAGACTGAAAGCCACGTAAGGGTTCGGAACTACATAAATATCATTAAGATTTTGCGTCGCAGTTCCCGCTTCAAATTTAACTTCCTTAGACTGCAGAAAGTAAACATCTCCAGCTTGAAAAGGTTTTTTAGTTTTAATAAGATAGACATCGCCATTCTGCGGATAGATCGGTGTTATACTTGAGTCAGGCAGTTTAAATTCTACCTGATAAGTAGTTGTTGCGCCGGCAGCGTTTGTCGGTCTTAAGATTATAGGCATCGTAGTTTTCCACTTCGAAAGCGTTTTGGTGCCTGTTGGAACAAATACGAAATAACTTGCCTTCACATTATCAGTCAGGTTCCAGATAGTAAACGGCGTTACTATTTTTATTGATCCGAGGTTAGTAATAGATGTGTCGCCAGGGTTTAACCACCCGCCCGTTGCGGTTGTATCAAATCCCGTCCATCTAATTTCCCAATCGGCGCGGTATCTAACTTTAGGGCTGCCGGCAGAAGGTGGAAATTTAATTGTATCAATTAGGTTAGTACCGGAATTGTTTATAATAAATTTAGATGCATCGTGATTTATTCTTAGTGAATCCATCTGAATGTAGAGTCTCATACCGTCAAATGCGGCATTACCATCCTCACCTTGTACTCTATTACTGTTAAAGACAGGGTAATAGCGATATGTAACTTTATATTTATTTCCAGCGGGCAGCGCCCCGATTTTTGCACCGCGAATTCTTCCTGCTTCATCATTTAACACATATTTTGAAGCATCAATCGGATTGCCGCCATCATCGTACAACACAAAACTTGAAGTTTGAATATTCTGCTTTGTTAATGAAACGAAGACAGTATCTTTTGAAATAAATGTTTCTTCAATCCCGGTCGAATCTAAAACGCTGTAAGTTTCTGGAGCGGAGAATGAAATTACATATTCTTTATTTCTCACTTTTAAGTCATCCAAAACTTTTACGAACACACTGCCTGTTGAGTTACCGGTAATCTGCTGCGGAATTCCTCCAACGCCCGCCTCAGCGTTTTGAATACCAACTCCAAGCGGATTCGGAGTAATTTCAACAGTGTTAACATCAAACTGAAGCTTACCTGTAATGGCATCGCTCGAAATGGAGGCTTGCGTTTCAGACGGAGGAACGCCAAACTTAATTGAACCGCCATCATAAGCAACAACGGCATAGTAATATGTAATACCGTTTAACACAGTTGAATCAATATACTCGTGCACAAGCCCGGTATTGCTGCCGAGATAAAATTTTACCGCACGCCCAAGATATTCCACAGGATGAAAGCCTGAAAGAGAATCTACAAGATCGAATTGAGCGCGTCTGCCTGTGTTTTGATCGAACAGAGGCTGCCCAAGAAATGGAACGCCATTAGCATCGGTAATTGTGTAGACATCCGAAAATGTATAATCGCGGCTTCTATAAATTTTATAACCCTGAAAATCGAAGCCTCTTGTAAATGGATCGAAAGAATTTTCTGAACCTGCATCCCAGTATAAAGTTACTCTTCCATCGCCAGGCACTGCGGTAACAACTGGTTTTTCCGGCGGCTTAGCAAAGCGGTAATCAGATTCGAGAACGCGTGTTGAAGTTTCTGCATTTAAAACAAGGTCATCCAGGTTATCACCAAAAAGAATAGCCATCGAAAAACGCTGTGCTTCTTTTCTTTCTAAACCAAGCGGACCGGTACCGAAGTTGAAAATATTATCACCGGGATTCTGCAAATATTCCTGATTAGGATCGATAGTTTCTGAAGATAACCAATCCCACATCAACTGAACATCTTTAGGAAACGCGCTTCCGAATAACACTGTATGAAATGAGGTCAAGCCCAATTGATCAGATTCAGAAACATCTCTTTGTCCGAAGTTTGGTTCTGAACCAGCCCAGAGATAACCGGGTAATCGTTCGTCGTTAAGTGGTTCACCAACTTCGTACTTTAAATTATCATTTACATCAAGATAAAAAGCTTGTGAGGGTTTACCGTCACCTTCGCCATAATCAGGACCGGGATAATTTGGTGAAGTCGGCGGAATACCATCGATACCAATATCGTCTTTTTCAGCATCCCAATCGCCATCTTCATCGCCAGACCATCTTGGTCTTGGCTCACCATACACAGCGGTGAACTTTGCTAAATTATAAATGTTCGTATTTAACGGGTATGAAACTCCATCTATAAAATATCCGGCGCTGTTATAGGGCGATTCGTTCAGCAGACCATCATCATCATTGTCTAGTGCGTCGATACTGTTAGTTGGTGATTCAAGGAATTTCCATCCGAAATATCCTGCTCTTCTGCCGCCGTCGCCTGTCATATCTTCATCCCAGGCGTAAACCATACTTCTTGCTCTTTGGGGATACGGATCGGCAAGAACACCTGCGGGCGGTATAAAAAATGCGCGGTCATCGCTGTAGTTGTTTGCGCCGCCAACGTGAGGGTCTCCCTGCATACCAAAGTATAAAAGAGGAAGGTCTTTTTCGCTTGAGTTAGTCATGTTATAAATTAGGAAGATAATATCTTCCGCTAAAGGATTATTAAACTGAAGAATCCTCACTTCAGCATCCATACCAAGCCCTCGTTTGCTCGAATCACTCGGGAAAGGATAATAAGGGAATTCAATATTTGTATAATCGTCCATTACAAAGTAAACTTCTTCATCGGGCGCAGTAGCCTGGTCGCCAAGGAATGCAGGCCAAAGATATTTACCGACGCTTGCATTGTACCATCTTTCGGGCCACGAATCCGGCTTGCCATCTCCATTGGCATCTTGCGCATTAAGTGTTGCGATTGCAATCGAATTAGGATCGCTAAAACCGGGCTTAGGCAGCCAGCCCCATTTATCTTTTCCGTCGGGAGAATATGAACCTTGAGATGGCAATACGTAAGAATCACTTACGATATTAAGTGTATCAACCGAACCATCGTTCCTAACCGTAGTAACCTGACCTGCAGCAAGCGGTCCAAATTCATAACCGTAACCTAATCCCTGCCAAACAAGATCGCCAACGCCGCCGAGGGTGTTTGGTTTACAGATTGATCCGTAATTATAAACTACGGTCTTAACTTTATTTCCGCTTATTATAACTTCTTTAATTGCTGTTTGATCGCCGTGTGCTTTAAAGATTCTTCCGGGTCTATACAGATCGCCGAAAATGCGTTCCATGTCAGCTTGCGAAAGAGTTTTTGTGTTCCAAATTTCAGTGGGCTTTTCTTGAGCTAAAGCAGCAACTGAAAGAAGCAATGCGGCTATCAAAAAAAGAATAATTTTTTTATTCATTATAATTCCTTAATTCTTGTTTCTAATTAAACAAAATTGAAAAGCCCAAACGAATTTGTCGGGGTCTGTTAAGACGTTCCGGGCGGTTTGAGTAATAGTTTTCTATTTGATCAATACCAAATAAACCGGGATCGCCGTTCTTAATTCTGTTCTTAATTTCATTAAACTGATTTGCTTGAAGTGTCTGTTCTACGTTTGATAAAGCTCTTCCCGAACTTGGATAAACAAAAAGTTCGTTTGCAGTGTCGAATAAATTTTCAACCTGTACAAAGAAAGAATACTTCAACGAACCAAGTGCAAAATATTTTTCGAGTTTTAAATCAGCATTCCACTGCAAATTTTGGATTGACGAATTTTGCTCATATCTAATAGCAACTAAATCAGAAGGCAGCAGAGGAGTATAAGGGGAACCTGTTTGGATGTTAAATATAAGCCCGATTGCCCAATCTTCAGGTTCACTTACCGTAACCGTTCCGTTAATAACATGGCTTCTGTCAAAACTGAGAGGAACAAGAAATGTTTCAGTTTGTTTACCTGCAGCTTCGCTAAAGAATAATTCATCTGTAGAATCTGTTCTGTTACCTTCAGCAATAGAGAAAGTATAATCGAGGCTTGCTGAAAAGATGCTGCCCGGCGTTCTTCTTTTTAAGAACGAAAGAGTTATACCGCGGGTATTAGCGTAAGCAAGGTTTGTTAACAAACTATACTCACGGCCTGTATTTGTATAGATTGTTTGAGTATAAATATAGTTTGAAACATCTTTATAAAATCCTGTCAAATCAAATTTAAAATCTTCTGTTAACTGCTGCTGCAATCCCATTTCGTACTGCACAGATTTTTGAGGTTCAACATTTGGATTCCCGAATGTAGGCACTTCGCCAAAGTTGGTTACATAATTAGAAGGATTACTGTAAAGTGACGAGAGCGATCCGGTTTGATAAAAATGCCCGTAAGAGAATCTTATTACTCCTCTATCAGTAATAGGATATGAAACGCTTATTCGGGGAGAGATTGTATGTTTAATTTTAGAATCGATGTTATACACAGTGATAAATCCGGCGAGTGAATCAACAAGATTTCTTGAGATGTTGGGGTTATACTGCGATGCCGGATCGAACATTTCGTAACGAACTCCAGCGTTCAGAATTAATGTGGAAGCTAATTCTATCTTGTCCTGAAAGTATGCCGCTAATTGAGTTGGTTTCTTTCTATAATAAGTGTAAAGAGCAGGGTTATCAGAAGGCTTACGGCGTATTACTTCTAAATTGCTATCGTACAAATAATCGGAATAATTTAAATTGCCGATTGTTCCATCACTATTTTTCTTTACAATTTCAACCGAGTAGCCTTCAAATTCAAGATCGTGGAGTCGCAATTCAAAACCGGCTTTAAGTTCGTGTGAAGTAAATGCCTGGGCAACAATATCACCCTTTACGCCGATAGTTTTTGTAGTTCTAAATTGTCTATAATTATCAGTACCGCCTGAAAGGAAAAATGTATTGCCCACCGAGCGTGCGAAAACGTTGGATGGCAAATAACGCTTATCATTCACATCATCGTATAAATAATAATTAGCATTATTATAACCATAAGAACCTTTTAAGGTATAAAAAACTTTATCGCTAAGTGTGTGTGTAATATCTAATGATTGTATAAGCCCGTCGGAATAGTTAGTGCCTCTTCCGTCGGGATTATATTTCCAGGAATTGCTGTAGCTTTGAGATTGTCCTTTATCATAAACAGCTTCATATTTTAATTTAAATCTCGGGCTAATCCTAAAACTTATATTTCCTTGAAGATTCCAACTTTCGGATGGATTCATCGCAACCAATCCATTGTCTCCCGTGGGTGAGCCAATAAGACTATCGTTGTCATCGAAATATGGATTAAAATAATATGGATCTAAATTCTTTCCGTTTCTTATATCTGTACTTTTGAAATTTTCTCGAGATAGATATGAATCGGTAGGATTATATAATCTTCTACCGTAATAAGTCCCTTTAAAATTTTCATAAACACCGGACAAATAAAATCTTGTGTTGCTAATCGCCGGGATTGGTCCGCCAAGTGTTGCTTCGAGGCGGGATTTATTAAGCGGATCTAAATCTTTAATTCCGGCTTTTTCAAAAAGATTTGTACGACTTGTAAGATAATCACCTGCATAGCTTCTTAAACTAAACGAGTAATTTTCCCCGCCTTCTTTCGTTACATAATTAACAACTCCGCTAAGTGCATTACCGTACTGCGCGCTGAATGTGCCGGTAGAAACAGAAACTTCTTGAACTGCATTAACAGCAACACCGATAGCTCTCTGATTTGCATACGGATCATTAACAGAAATTCCGTTGAGCGTAAATGCAATCTCATTTCCATAACCGCCTCTAACGTGAAGCTGTCCGTCGTTGCCCTGTACTACGCCGGCTTGAAGACGGATAACATCGGAGATTTGATCAACAGGCAATTCCTTTAAGGTTTCCTGCGTAATTGCTACTGTAGGATTTGTTAAATCCTGACGGATCAATGGATTTCTTTCTCCCTGAACAATTACAGCAGGTAGATCGATAGCTCCGGTTGAAAGTACAAAATCAAGTCTTGTTGTAAAATCTACATTCACCCTAACATTTTCAACCGACACTTTTTGATAACCCACAACTGAAGCAGTAACCGTATATAGCCCCGGTTTAAGGTTGAGGATGCTATAATTACCGTCAACATCTGCTGCGGCGCCTTGATTAGTTCCTTCAACAAAAACATTTGCAAATGGGATAGTTTCGCCGGTAGATTTATCGGTAATTTGTCCGCTAATTTTCCCGGTAGTCTGAGAAAAAGTAAGCGTATTAAAAACTATTAAGGTTAAAAACGTGATCGAAAGTAAGCGAAACTTACTCATCAAAAACCTCATGTATTAATTATAAGATAAGCGACTATATTAGTCTATTAGTTACTAAAACGACATTATATTAATAAAAAATATTGATGCCAAGATTCCCTCTGAAATTTAATTGGGCAAAAATAAGAAGTTATTGTTAATGATAAAACTAATTTTAAAAAAAACTTACTTTATTTTTTTGAATAAATCTCCTTACGCAATATGATATTCAAATTTTGTCGGGGCTGCCCCAAAAGTTAAAAAAGTCATTGCGATCGAGTCTTCGAGTGAAGCAATCTTTTGTTTTTAATTCAAAATTGAAATCACTTCTACCGGCAGCCGCCAATTTGCGAGCGGTTAGTTATTAAATATTAATTTGTAAACAGATCGCTCCAACGGAGCTCAATTTCATTGGCTGTTTCATTTCTACAAACAGTTCGCCCCGATGGGGCTTGGCTTTAGTAATTATCATTTTTTCTACAAACATTTCATTATTTAGAAAATGAATAATGTTTTGTATAACGGCTGTATTCTCATATTTTATTAGCTCCGTAGGAGTTTTCTGTTTGTAGAAAGAATAAGAAAGAAAATATTCTAGCTCCGTAGGAGCGGTCTGTTCATTCAATCCATTCAAACAAATAATTTTCATTATAATCGATCTCATATTTTGTTAGGATTTCTATAGTCTTGATATGTATCCGCTAACTAATGGATTCAGAATGACGATGGTTTTGCGTATGGTGAATTAATAAAACCCGATTTTAGTTTTATCTCCGCTGAAATGTTATTTTTACAAAAACTTTTCTTAAAAATATTCTTAAAAGAAAAAAAGGAGGAAGTATGCCAACTTTGATGGTTAGCGTTTCCGGAGTTAGAGGAATCATCGGCGATGGCTTGGATCCAAATGTACTTGTAAAATATACTTCCGCGTACGCTGATTTTATTGGCGGCGGAAAAATCGTTGTCGGACGTGATGCCCGCATAACAGGTGAAATGGTTAACAATATTGTTATCGGAACATTAATGGCAAAAGGCTTCGATGTAATAGATATTGGAATATGCCCCACACCAACAGTTCTATACACTGTTAAAACATTAAGAGCAAATGGAGGAATAGCGATTTCTGCAAGCCACAATCCTAATGAGTGGAATGCCCTAAAATTGCTAAATGGCAAAGGGGAATTTATGACGCTTAAAGAAAATTTGCAGATGCTGGAAATATTAAAATCCGATAAAACAGAATTTAAAAATTGGCAACATGTGGGTAAGCTTACGCAATTCAAAGAGGGGCTTTCGCGCCACATGAATGACGTGCTGAAAATGAAATATATAGACAGGGACGCTATACGAAAAAGAAAATTTAAAGTATTAGTTGATTGCGTAAACGGCGCGGGAGTGTATTGCATCCCGCAGCTTCTGAGAGAATTTGGCTGCGAAGTAATAGAAATGAATTGTGAAAAAACCGGCATATTCCCACGACTGCCTGAACCGCTGCCTGAAAATTTAACCGAAACATTATTGGCTGTAAAAAATAATAATGCTGATCTTGGTGTAGTTGTTGATCCCGACGTTGATCGTCTTGTCCTCATCACAAATGAAGGTGAGCCGTTCGGCGAAGAGAATACGATTACTCAAGCTGTCCGTTTTGTACTTTCTAAAGAAAGAGGAAATGTCGCAGTTAATCTCTCAACCACCCGCGCTGTTGAAGATGTAGCGGCAGAAGCTGGATGTAAGGTTCTACGCTCGCCGGTGGGAGAAGCAAACGTTGTTTTGAAGATGCAGCAATCTGGCGCTGTTATTGGCGGCGAAGGCAGCGGCGGTGTTATTTTTCCTGCTCTTCATTACGGGCGGGATGCACTTGTCGGAATAGCGTTAACACTTCAGCATCTTTTGGAATTTGGCGGCACTCTGGCGGAAATGAAAAAAGTTCTTCCTCAATATTTTATTGCAAAAAAGAAAATTGAACTTGGTAATGCAAACCCGGATGATGTAATAAATGTATTAGCTGAAAGATACCGGAAAGAAAATATTAACTCCGAAGACGGACTGCGAATTGATTTTAGCGATCACTGGGTTCACTTCCGAAAATCAAATACGGAACCTATTATAAGAATAATAACAGAAGCAAAAAACAAAAATATGGCTGAGGAATTATCGAATAAATATTTTAACGAAATAAGCGATTTGGTAAAATAAAAAGGCTGCTAAACTTTCGCGCTAACTTGATTATTACTCACCTTACGAAATATGATATTCAAATTTTGTTGGGGCTGTCCTAAAAGTTGAAAAAGTCATTGCGAACGAGTCTTCGAGTGAAGCAATCTTTTGTTTTTAATTCAAAATTGAGATCACTTCATCCGGTAGCCGCCAATCTGCGTAACATGAGTTATTTATTGTTAAAATAAAGAGCATCCTATTAAAAGTGAGAGAAAAATGTTGATTGCCAAAAGAATGACCTCACTGTCATTGCGAGCGACGCAATCTCAAAACTCTACTTTGGGATTGCTTCATTCGAGGACTCATTCGCAATGACACTATAGTATTGACTTTTATCCCGCATGCGGGATTGTTTTTTATGCCAAGATATTTTTTATGTTTTTAACTTTTTACTTGCCCTGCCGCACTAGGTTTTTAGAGACGCCATAAAGATTGACTGTGAAAAACACCTGATGAAGTTTTAATCTCTACCTTTTCTTTTTTGTTTCCTCTACCTTTGCCGGCGTTAACTCAATTTCAATTTCATTTGGAATGAGTGAGTACATTGAACCTGTGAACCAGTCTGTCGCCATTCCGGGTATGAATCCATTAAGAGCATTTAACCAGTAAAGGTAAGATATTTTTCTCGTTAGTTGTGTTTCATAAACGTCGTATCCGTCAAGCTCAAATTTAACTACGTGATTAGCGCCGCGCTCAATATTTACCACTTGAGGCGAAGTACCAAACTTTTTCCCGTCAATTAAAATTTTGGCATTAGCAGGATTTGTTTTTAACTCGATACTCTGCGTCGTTGTGTTAAGCACTGTTGAACATGCGCTAAACAGCATCATGCTTCCCAAAACAATTATTACGGTAATTAAGATTCTCATCGTTCAATTCCATTTTTAATTTTATTATCGGATAAAGTGGTTGGTTTATTTAGGTTCTTTAGCTTTTTACTTTTTGCAATTGCCTTTGTTTATCAAAAGAATGACTTTATCATCATTGTCCGTTAGTCCGTTAGATAACGGATTGGCTAACGGAAAGCAATCTGATGCATTTGTTGAGATTGCTTCGCTCCCAAAGCCTCACTCGCAATGACTCT
>Ga0100387_10002216_pt1 | contig 16563 bp, 11 predicted proteins | sample CryGeymeta201511_FD_81547 | JGI IMG/M metagenome (GOLD analysis project Ga0100387, IMG submission 81547) | Groundwater microbial communities from Crystal Geyser aquifers in Utah, USA - Crystal Geyser metaG 2015-11 | ecosystem: Environmental > Aquatic > Deep subsurface > Groundwater | place... | reverse complement strand
CTGCCTGACTCGGCTGCCTGACTCGGCTGCCTGACTCGGCGTGCTCAGCTGCCGTCGCGCGGGGCCACGTAGGCGTCGGAGACCGTCGTCATGAACTGCGCCAGGATGCCGTCGGCGACTCGCAGGCGCCGGCTGAGTTCGCGCGCGATGTTCATGACCAGGAGCGAGTAGGCCTTGAGGTCGCGTCGATAGAGCAACCTGTCCACGTGCTCGCTGGTCATCTCCAACAACATCGTCGGCGCCACCGCGCGCACCGTGGCGGAGCGAGGCTGCACGTCGAGGATGGACATCTCGCCGAACCAATCGCCGGGACCGAAGAGGGCCACGCGCACGTCTCCGGCGCCATGCCCGCGCTTGACGACCTCGAGCTCGCCCCCGATCACCAGATACATGGCTTGGCTGTGGGAGCCCTCTTCCACCACGGGCTCGCCGATCTCGACGTGACGCGTCGGCAGCTCGCGCGCCAACAGGCCGAGCGTCTCCTCATCGAGCCCGCCGAAGAGACCCATGTCCCTGAGCATGGCCGAGGTGACTCGAATGCTGCCGGCTCGGTCGCTTTCTCTCTTCGTCACGTTCGGCTCCTTGGTGGGGAAATCGTCGCCCGTGTGGCACAGGCATAGCACAGCCGTCGAGGGCCGGGCAGACCTCCAAAGGGCTCGCCGTTCGATCCCGCCGGCTTCCTAGTGACGAGGGTGACGAGGAGCGTCCCCAGCCACGGCCGCACGGGGAACTTGTAGGCCATGGCTACCGCCGACTATGCTCGGAGGGCTCGGCGACAGCCGCGTTTGGTCCTCTAGAACCCCCAGTCTCGCCGGCGACCCATGGATCTCCCCAGGCCTTTCGGTCAATACAGCCTGTTGCGCCGCTTGGCCGTAGGCGGGATGGCGGAGGTCTATGTAGGCAAGGCGCGCGGTCTCGGTGGCTTCGAGAAGCTCGTGGCCATCAAGGTCATCCACCCGCGCTACTCCGAGGATCCGCACTTCCTCGACATGTTGGTGGACGAGGCCAAGCTCGCGGTCCTGCTGAACCACGTCAACATCGCCCAGGTCTTCGACCTCGGGCAGCACGAGCACACCTACTTCATCGTGATGGAGTTCGTCGAAGGCGCCGACACCTCGAGGTTGTTGGCCCGGACGCGCGAGCTCTCGAAGAAGCTGCCCTTCGACGTGTGCGCCCACATCGCGGCCGAGGTCTGCAACGGCCTCGACTACGCGCATCGTCGGCGTGACTCGGAGGGGCGCCCCCTCGGCATCGTGCATCGCGACATCTCGCCCCAGAACGTGATGGTCAGCTTCGCCGGCGAGGTGAAGGTCGTCGACTTCGGCATCGCCAAGGCCGCTCAGCGCTCGAGCGAGACCGAGGTCGGGGTGATCAAGGGCAAGTACTACTACATGTCGCCGGAGCAGGCCTGGGCCGATCCCGTGGACCACCGCAGCGACATCTTCTCCACCGGCGTCGTGCTCTACGAGCTGCTCACGGGCGAGATGCTCTATCAGGAGAACAACCTGCCAGACCTGCTGGCCAAGGTGCGCAAGGCGGAGATCGACCCACCGTCCAGCGTGCGCCACGGCATCCCCGAGGAGCTCGACGCCATCACCATGAAGGCGTTGGCGGCGCGCCCCGAGGATCGCTACCAGTCGGCCTTTGACTTCGGTCAGGCGCTGACCCAGTTCGTCTACGGCTTCAACGCCTCCTTCGCGTCCGGCCGCATGGCGGCGCTGATGGCGGAGGCCTTCTCGGACGAGCTGGCCAAGGCGACGGCGACCATCCGGCTGCCTTCGGCGGAGCAGGTGCTGACCTCCAACATGACGACCGACGGCGGTGGCTCCACGGAGGAGCACTCGCTGCCACCCATGAACGCGGACGACTTCCTGCCCGACTCGGCCAAGAGCGTGATCTTCGAGCTCGAGGCGGACGAACGCGACAACATGACCCGTCGGGACATCCCTCCCTATCGGCGGCGCGCCAAGCTCGCGGCCACGTCCGACGAGGCCCGACGGAAGACCGGTCCCGTGTCCATCGTGGAGTCCCTGCCCGCCGTCGACGAGGCCGACGAGGAGGAGGACCGGACGATCGTGCAGACCGGTGGCCCGGAGCTGTGGCGTTCCCTGGGCATCGGGCGCCCGGCCGCACGACCGAAGGACGACGAGAGCGACACCAGCGGTCCGGGCTTGGCGCCGGAGCCCACGGTGGTGGACTCCACCGGCGATCTCGCGCGGCGCGTGCGCGAGTCGTTGTCCGACAAGCGCGCCGGTCGCGGCGTGGCTCCGGCAGCCGTGGCGCGCCCCTTGGCTCCGCCGCCCGTGGCCCGCGCATCTGCGCCCCCACCCGTGGCCCGCGCATCCGCGCCTCCACCCGTGGCCCGCGCATCTGCGCCCCCACCCGTGGCCCGCCCATCCGCGCCCCCACCCGTGGCCCGCCCCTCGGCTCCGCCGCCCGGGCTGATGCCGCCTCCGGCACCCATGCCCAGGCCACGCCCTGCCGCAACGCTGCCCTGGGGAGGCGCCCCCGTTCACCACTCCCCGCCACCGCCACCTGGTCCCGCGCCGCCCGGCTCGATCCCAGTGGCGGATCCCTTCGCTCCGCCTTCTTTCCCCGGGCTGGATCCCTTCGCCCCGCCGCCCCCTCTCTCTGCCGAGCCGCTGCCCGCGGTGGCCAACTTCTCCGCCGCGAGCGCGATGGTCGCGAACCTGCGCCGGCGCTGGCGCTGGGTTCTGGGCCTGGTCGTCGTCGTGACCCTCCTCGCCTTCGCCTTCGGCGCGCTGCTCCGTCCGGGCTCCCCTGAGGCCACGCTCTCGATTCGCTCGACGCCGGCGGGTGCCCGGGTGCAGCTCGACGGGCACGCGCTCCCCGGCCTGACGCCTCTGGCGAGCGTCCCCGTGGAGGTGGGCCATTCCTATCATTTGCGCGTCGAAGCCCAAGGCTATCGATCCACCGAGGTCGTGTTCACCGCTCGCGCGGGTTCCCAGGGGCAGACCGTGTCGCTACAGCGCCCGCGCGTGAGGCTCAGGGTCGAGGCCTCCACAGCGGAGCTACGGGTCAGCATCAACGGCTCGGAACCCCAACCTCCGCCTGTGGAGATTCCGGGTCTGCTGCCGGGCAGCAGCGTGCGCATCCTGGTCTCGGGACCTGGAGACGCGCCCGAGCGCGAGCTCTCGCACGTGGTCAGCACCGACGATCCCAACGTCCTGAACGTCGATCCGCCGCCGTCGGCCGCCGTCCCGGAGCCTGCGCCGCCTCCAGGTCGGCCACCGCGTCGCCCGCACATCTTCCGGCTCCCGCGACACTGAGACGCTAGGGCCGGGTGTCGACGCCGAGCCAGAGGTTGTCGATGAGCCGGGTCTTGCCCACGTGGGCGGCGATCAAGAGCACGCCTTCGTTGACCTCTCCGTCGACCCGTTCGAGCGTGTCCGGAGAGGCCAGCGCGACGTAGTCGATGCGATCGCAGGCCGGCTCCACCTCCTGGCGAACCAGCTTCGAGAGCGCATCCGCGTGGCGTGTCCCCGCCCGCCAGGCGTCGTGGGCCAAACGAAGACCGCGTGCGATCCCGAGCGCGCGTTCACGCTCGTCGCTCGCGAGGTAGCGATTGCGCGACGACAGGGCGAGGCCGTCCGCCTCGCGCACGATGGGCATGCCGACCACGTCCACGGGCAGGTCGAGGTCGCGCGCCATGCGCTCCACGATGCGCCACTGCTGGAAGTCTTTGCGACCGAAGTAGGCGTGGCAGCGGCCCGTGTTGGCGAAGAGCTTGGCGACGACGGTGGTCACGCCGTCGAAGTGGCCGGGACGGTGCTCCCCCTCGAGTTGCCGCGTGATGCCCGTGACGCGGACCTCGGTCTGGAAGCCCGCCGGATACATCGCGTCTCTCGCGGGCGCGAAGACGAGATCCACGCCCAGCTCTCGGCAGGCGTCGAGATCGGCCTCGAGCGTGCGCGGGTAGCGATCGAGATCCTCGCCAGGCGCGAACTGCAGCGGGTTGACGAAGATGGTCAACGCGACGAAGTCGGCGCCGTCTCGGCGCGCCGCCCGCGCCAACGAGAGGTGACCTGCGTGCAGGGCGCCCATGGTCGGCACCAGGCCCACGCGTCCGCCCTCACCCCGAGCACGCTCGCAGGCTGCGCTGAACTCGGCGCGCTCGTGGCAGACCTCCATCATCCGCGCGGGCCGTAGCCGCCGCCACGCGCCTCGACCAGGACGGGGGCGTCACGACGCACCTCGCCGAAGCCGTGCGCCTCTTCCGGGAAGGCGCCGCTCTTGACCTCTTCGCAGTAGCGCGCCGCCGCCTGGCGGCCGCTCTCGAAGAGCTCGGCGTAGCGCTTCACGAAGCGGGGCGCGAGATCCTGCGTCAGGCCGAGCAGGTCGTAGCAGACCAGGACCTGGCCATCGCAGTGCGGACCGGCGCCGATGCCGATGGTCGGGATCGAGAGCGCGCCGGTGATGCGCGCCGCCAGATCGGTGGGGATGCCTTCGAGCACGAGCGAGTAGGCGCCGGCTTCTTCCACGGCCATCGCATCCGCGAGCACGCGCTCCGCCGCCGCTGCCGTGCGACCCTGCACGCGGAAGCCGCCCATGGCGTGGACACTCTGGGGCGTCAGTCCGACGTGGCCCATCACGGGGATGCCCGCCCTCACGACTCGTTCGATGGTGGGCGCCGCGTCGATGCCACCTTCGAGCTTGATGGCGTGGGCGCCACCCTCCGCCAGAAAACGCGCCGCGTTGGTGAGCGCCTGCTCGGGGCTGAGCTGCCAGCTCATGAAGGGCATGTCGCCCACGATGTGGGCGCGTCGCGTGCCGCGGGCTACGGCGCGGCAATGGTAGATCACCTCGTCGACGGTGACGGGCAGGGTGGAGTCTCGTCCCTGCACGACCATGCCGAGGGAGTCTCCGACCAAGAGCACGTCCGCGCCCGCTTCGTCGAGCATCCTCGCGAAGGTGGCGTCGTAGGCCGTGATCATGCTGATCCGCTCGCCCTTGCGCTTCATGCTGCGCAGGGCCGGGACCGTAACTCGGCGCACGAGGCGCTCGTCCGTGGTCTGAGTCATGATGCTGTCGTTCGGCTGGTCGCGGCCGGGTCGAGTCCCGGTCCACGCCGCTTCACGAGCACACCCTAGCGCGTCATGACCCACGCGTCATGTGCTCTGGCGCAAGCCGGGATTGGGGGGCGTCGCTGGCAGGGCCCGAGGTCCGTTGCGAAACTCGCCGCGAAGCATGGAGCGGCGAAGTCGTCGCTGGATTGCTGGGGTTCGGAGTTCCCCGCGGAGGCCCGCGAGCGCCTCGACGCGGTCTCCGTTCCTGTCGAAGTCACCGAGTCGGCGCCGGCGACGGATCGCGACGCAGCGGTGCTGTGAGGAGAAAACGTGACGCTCGAGATCCTGGCGTCGGCGCAGGCGAACTGGCTGGTGCACGTGCTTCGCGCGCTGGATCGGTGCTGACGCCGCTGTCCTCCATGCGGGTCTGGCTGGCGATGGAGCCTGTGCACATGGGCAAGAATGCGCTGCGGATGTTGATGCGGAGTTGGCGCCGCTTCGGACCAGCCTGGCCGACGAACCCGGAGTCGACTCGTCGCGATCCTGACCAACTTCTTCATCAGCCCCTTCCCTACTGTGGTGCGTATCCTGCGTACGTCGGATACTTGTGAACGTTCATCACGCGGAGCATGTGGACAGCCAATGCTTCCTGTCGGTTAGGTGCTTCCTGCATACCCGCTTGACGATCAGTCCTAAACTGGGCATCGTGGTGGACACAAGCTGGAAGAAGACTGGGACAGTCTCGGTGCATAGATCAAGGTCGCTGCCAGCGTGGTATCCTAGTGCACGACTGGAAAGGCACAGTGAACATGATATTCGATAAGAGACTCGACAGGCTGTGGCTCGGAGTTGTCTGTTTCCTCGTGCTTGCAGGATGTTCGTCTCAGGCGCCCGGTGTGGCGGCTGATGCTGGAGAAAATCCTGAAGTTAACAGGATGTTTTCGAGGCAGCGGTCACCAGATGACCGTGTCACTATTGGCATGACAACGACAGCTGCGCAGACGGACGCAAGCGATAATAGAGCAAACGCTCTTGGAGTATTGAGCGTCGGTCCAGACTATGTTGTCACCGGCTCCGATGCACATGTCACGTATGTGTATCAAGAGCCAACCGGGACGCGTATGCGCTATGGAGGTGGCGAGAGCGACTCTCTTCGAGCTGCCGGCGCATATCTCCGACCATCACAACGGATGGCGATCGGAGTCGTCGATCCACACCCGTGGTATCCTTTGGGAACTCGACGACGTATTCAAATACACATTTTCAAATACACATTGCCGATGTGGACCCGAACTCATCACCCCTGTCGAGATACAAAATTGTTCACAACTACCCGCTCGCATACCAAAATGGTACGGGAATGATGCGCGGCTTGTCAGCCGCTTCATTTTATGATGCAGATGGCAATATTGACGGACTCTTCGCAGCGATCGACAACACCAGTCCTCCGTCGATTGTACTTGCAGAGGTTCCTGGAGACAGCACCACCAACGAACCTGTGATGACGAATCTTTCCGGCCTCTTCCTGGCAGCTCAGATGGCTCCAGCTACGCGTCCTACATTGGCCTATGGATGGTCCGGCGGTGTGGGGAAGATGCTCTTTGCATACAATCTTGATTGGTATCATACGCAGTATATTGACGTCGGATTTATCGTCCGTTTCCCTGACGGACACTGGTCTTGGAACCATAGCTACTATCTTTTGGCATCTGGACCATTGGGCGCGTGCAGTCAGCAGATAGACTTCGACATTGCATCCGCTTATGACTCTGCACATAATGAGTTTGCGCTTGGCTGGTTCTGTCACCATGCAGGTGGAGCATGGTCAGCCCTAATGACGAGACTCGACTGGAACGGACAGCCGATTGACTCGACTCCATTCATGGCGCATGTGGATTTTGACTCACTACATACTGGCCCGCAACTTGTGTTCAACGTCGACAGGAGCGAGTACTTCTTCACGTTTCAACACAATTCTGCGTTGGTCAACAGATCGCCGACCGGCTTGGATTGCGTTCGGATCCCAGGTTCCACAACTACCTGCGTCGATTACACTCCTGCGTGTACGGGAAATGACGCATATGCCACATCTTCAGACTACTGGAGCGGGGAATCATTTCGGTTTGGAGCACCCTGTTCCTCAACAGCTTGTGGGATTGGAACGGGTGTTAGTCTAGAGATGCATGCCGGGGGCGACCCGGGAAATGGAACCTGTGCGAGCGGGTCAGTATGGAGCCCAGAGCCCGGGCAGCTATGGCCCGTTCGTCCGAGTGGCGAAGCATCTTCAGCGCACGCTTATGTTCGTGGGCCCGCTTCGTTTGTCACAGCAGTTCTCCATGTATGGGAGAGACCGGGGAGCCCGACCGGGCTGCTCCGGATGAGCTTCGTGGATGAACCTCCCTGGCATGCATTTTACGAGTAGTCGAGGTTCGTCTAGGAGCTCTTCGTGTACGATATTTCCGAATTTCGAAAGAACGATAGCGCTGGTTTCTTCCGCTGGACTCTGGACTTCACGTGAGCGCATCTGCGCGCCTTAGGCGCCATGTGCCCGGAAGTGTGCCAAGCCTCCTGGCACTCGTCTCGGCGCTGGCCGCGGTGATGCACCAGGTGACTTGGTCGCGCACCATCGGTCTCGCGCTTGGCAACACCGCATGGGGCGTTGGACTCGCCCTTGGCATCTTCATGGCTGGGGTGGGCATTGGAACCTTGTCGGCGCCGCACTTGATCCGTCACTGGCATCGCCTGCACGCGTACGTGGTCTGCGAAATCGTCATTGGAGCCAGTAGCCTGGCATCCAATTGGGCGCTGCTGCACGGCAGGCTGCCCAGTCAGTATCTGGGCACGGCGAGTTCTGACCTTGGCTTCGTGGCCGACCTTGTCGGAGTCGTAGTGATGCTCGCGGCACCTGCGCTCGCCATCGGCATGACGTATCCGCTACTGGTGGCTGCCTCGCAGCAGGCGTCGGGTGAATCCGTCGCTTCGGACCTGTACGTAGCGCAACTGGTGGGCGCGGTCTTGGGCGCGATTCTGGCCGCCACAGTCATCGCGCCTCAGCTTGGGCTACTTGGACTAGCCACGATTGCCGCGGCTCTCAACTTGCTCGTCGCGGGGATTGCTGCCATTCCGGCGGTCTCCGGGACGCTGATGCAGGTCCGACCAGCGAAAGGTCAGACCAGTCCAGAAAGGGGTGAGGGTCTGTCTACAGGTGTCGGACTGTTCGCGGTCTCGGGTGCCGTGGGCTTGAGCCTGGAGGTCGTCTGGAATCGTGTTCTTTTGCCGTACGCCGGTGTCTCCATCCTGTCGTTTGCAGGGATCGTGGCGTGCTACGTAGGACTTCAAGCGGTGGGCATGAGCTGGGCGGCGCGGCGCGGGCCGAACCTCGTGAAGTACGCGACGTGGGCGGCTGTATCCGCCGCCCCGCTGGCGATCGCAAGCCTGTTCTGGCTATCGCACGAGGGGAGCGTTGCGCCTGGCCGTATGGACGCTCCGCTCACCTTCACCGCTCGTACTCTGCTCGCTGTAGTGCTGCCTATGAGCCTCCCGACGCTGGTTTTGGGGATTGCGCAAGCAGGCGCGCTGCGGCTGGCCTCCAGTACGCACAGCGAATGTGCTCTGGGGGTTGCCCGGGCCGTGGGCTGGGGCACGCTAGCTAGCGCCGGCGTGGGCGCCTGCGCGCAACTCGTGCTTCTGCCGGCCTTGGGACCGCGATTGACCATTGCGGCCGTCGGTCTACTGCCTGTCGGCTATGTTGGCTTGCGTGGCCAAGCCATAACGGCAGGTGTCGCTGCTCTTGCCGCAACGGCGAGCGTACTCCTGGCACCGGGACCGGCGAACTTCTTGGGTCCGGCCTTCGACGAATTGCCCGTGCTCTTCGCTGAACACGGGGTGCAGGACACCGTGGGCGTGGTCTGGGTGGATCAACCCGGCGAGCCACGTATCCGTCGATTGGTCTCCAGCGGGGTGTCCTACTCGGGTGATTCGGTATTTGCCCAGCGCTACATGCGCTTGCTCGCCCACTTGCCGTCTCTCGCCGCCCGCAACAACAGGCGTGCCTTGTTGATCTGCGTCGGCACGGGATCCACTGGCGCAGCCCTTGCCACATACGGATACGAGTCCATCACCGCCGTCGATATCAGCCCATCCATCCTGCGCCAGCTCAACTATTTTGTGCACGTCAACCAACCGGTGTTGACGGATCCCCGCGTACATTTCGTGGTGGACGATGGCTATCGTTTCCTCCGCACGCGGCAAGGCCACTACGACGTGATCACGCTGGAACCACCTCCGCCCCGAGCGCCGGGTGCTTCAACTCTGTATTCGCGAGAGTTTTACGGGCTGGCGGCTGGCCATCTGAGCCGAGGTGGCGTGGTGGCCCAATGGCTGCCGCTGCACGGACTGAATGGCGTCGAACTGGCGGGCCTGAGTCGCACTTTCGCGGCGTCCTTCAGGTATGCTGCCATCTACCTTGCGGAACGCAACGAAGCCATCCTACTGGGCAGCGACGCTCCCATCGCACTCAGACAACCCGCACGTCTCGCGCGCCCATCCGTGAGGGCGGACCTGGCTCGCATTGGGGGGTCGTCACCTGATCCTCTCACGGACACGCTCTGGTCTCGACTCGGCGCAACCAGAATCCGACAAATCCGCGGCCCGGCCGTCACTGTGAGCTGGCCCTATCCGGAGTATGTTCCGCTGGTCGGTCTCGGCACACCGACCACAAACGATGTCTTCGCCGAGCAAGTCGATGCGTGGGGGGACTCCGACCGCAGCCCCAAGACCTTCGCGTCGATCGTCGGCCCAGCCGTACCGAGTTACCTTCGGGTGCTCGGCCAGCGAGCCCAGCCACACGATGGTCAACGAGTTGTCACCGCAATGCAGAGCCTGCGCGGCCTCCGCTCGCACGATCCCTATGTACTGTCGATGTTTCGCACCGGTCCACTGCTGGAGGAGCGTATCACACGCCTGCGCCGCGAAGGTCTGTCGGACGAGGTCGCGGATGAGGTTCTGCACAGCCTCGAAGCTCGTGATCGCATGCTTCAGTAAGTTTTCCGCTGGCGAATGCACACGGCGATCCAAGACCGTGCCGATCTCCGCCGTCCTTCGGAGAATGATCCTTTCGGGCGGCCGGCGCGTCCAAGGCTGTCCCAAGTGTTAGCGAGCGAGCCAGCTCCGCTCTCCGTGAGCCAAACGGGCGCGTGATCGATCACTAGGGCTCGTCGCCGCGAGGCGGCGACACGCACATCGAGCCAGGCCACGCGTCAGACCTCGGGGAGAGCCGCGAGGCGCTCTTGTACGTCGGCCGCGAGTTCCTCGTCCTCCCCTGCCAGGGCGCTCGCACGCGTGAGCATGCGCCGGGCTTCGTCGTTCAGACCCAGCTCGGCCAGGAGTCGCCCCGCTTCGCGATGGCAGCGAGCTTGGAGCTCCCGACGACCGCCGCGCGCCAGGGAGGCCCACAGATCCGCGGCGCGGTCGAGCTTTCCCGCGGCCTCGTGCAGCTCCGCCAAGGGGATGACCGTCTCGGCGGGGAAGTCGATCACCCCACGTTGGCTGAAGAGGTCGACCACCGTCTCGAGCGTGGCCGTGGCCTCCGCAGGCTGTCCGGCATCCTTGAGCGCGAGTCCGAGCTCCGTGAGCACGCGCCAGTCCGGCCGCTGCTCGTCCATCACCGCCGCCGCCGAGCGCAGCACGTCCACCGCTTCGTCGAAGAGCTCCTTCTGGCGCAGGAAATTGCCCATCAAGAAGTAAGGGCGCGCATCGCCTTCGAAGGCGTCCACGGCGTCGCCGAGGTGCGCCATCGCCGCCTCGAAGTCACCGGCCGCGTCCTCCAGTCGCGCGAGCTCGACGTGCGCCGAGAGCCGAGCTTCTCCGCCCTCATCCGGATCGAGGGACTCGAGGAAGGTCGTGAAGGCCTCGGTCGCGCCGGCGTCGTCGTCCAGCATCAAGCGCGCGCGTGCCACCTCGAGCCAGAGGTAGCGCGCGATCTTGGCTTCGCTGACGAGCGCTTCGAGCGTCTTACGCGCAGCCTCGTACTCGCCCTGATGCATGTTCACCAAGGCGGCGAAGAGCGGCTCTCCGAGCCTGTCGTATTCGGCGCCCTGGGTCTCCTCCCACTGCCCTGCCAGCAAGGCGATCAGGGCGTCGTCGCCGAGCACCTCTTCCTGGGGCACCTCGCGCTGCGCGTCCTCGCGTTCGAGGGAGTCGAGCAGTCGCCTGGCCTCGGCCCGCAGCTCGGGATCGATGGCCACCTCCAGAGCGCCCTCGAGTTCGAGCTGGGCGAGGTCGGGCGCCTCCTGTGCGAGCTGTCGCTCGGCCTCCGCGATGCGCCCCTCGGCGATGCCGTCGCAGCACTCGATCACGCGCGCCTCGAGCGACGCGCGATCCGGCTCCGGCGCAGCCCCCAAGGCGTTCTCGTACGCGAGCTTGGCCGGGCCGAACTGGCCGCGCTCGAACAGGCCATCCGCCTTGTCCTTACGCGCTTCGTAGCCACCAAAGAGTTTGCCGAAGAGGCCCATCAACGCTTTCCCTTCTTGTCCTTCGTCTCGAGGCGATGCATGGCCGCGGTCTTCACGGCTCCAGGCACGCTCCGACCCTTGGCCAGGACCTTCAGATCGTTCGGCCGCAGGTGATTGATGAAGCGCAGCGCGATGCCCGAGGGCGTCTTGGGGTTGAACGCCAGGGCGCGCTTGATCTCGTAGCTCCGCAGCCACTCACGGCGGTTGCCGATGTAGCGCAGGATGTCCTCCGAGATCTCCTTGGAGTGCGCGAAGGCCGAGGCCTCGTTCTCCGTCAGGCTCGGGGAGGAGATGGCCGCGTGGGAGACGGTGCGGTTTGGATCACGGATCAGGAGCGCACGCGCGGCGGCGTCGCCGATGGTCGCGAGGCGAATCTTCTCGGCCGCGTTCATCTCGCGGATGCGGAACGCCAGCGGACGGAACTTGTCCTTGAGCTTCTCCTGCTCGTCCGCGTCCGCGTCCGAGGTGAGGTCGATGGCGTCCTCGTCACCGTCGGCGGCCAAGGCCTCGCGGAAGATCGAGTCGCCCGGCAAGGCCTCCTCGGAGGGCTCGGGGATGAGCTGCCCGCGTAGAGCTTCCACATGCGCGCGGAAGGAGGGGATGCCCTTCACGTCGAGTCCATGCCGCGCGGCCAATTCGACGATGCGGTCGGCCGTGCTCATGCGCGTGTTGCGGTTCTTGTACAGCGCCTCGATGATCTCGGGAGCCAGGAGCAAGCGCGCTTGGTTGACGGCGATGATCTCCGTCAGGCGCTCCTCGGCGGTGCGCGCGATGATCTCGATCGTCGCGCTGTCCGTGGCCGTGTTCTGGACGATTCGCTCGAGCACGTCCGAACGCTTGGCGAAATGCTGGGCGAGGGCGTGCAGGATCGGAGCGGGCAGCGGTTGATCCGCGCTCTCGAGCAGCACGTTGTCGGGCAAGCCCGCCAGCGTCTCGCGTGCCTGATCGCCCACATCGCGATCCGACGCCGCGCCGAGCTGACACAGGAGGGTGACGAGCTCCGCGCCGCCCAGCGGCACGAGGCCCTTGGCGGCCATCATGCGCGCGGGTTTGGGAGCGCTCGGATCCGCGAAGCGCCGTAGCTTGGCGGACAGCGCATCGACAGGGAGCGGCATCCCTAGGCTGGTCATGGTTTCGTCCTATCGAACACGGCTGCTCCCGGCAAGCAGTGCGGTCTTGGGGTCATCCGCCAGGCGCGCGCTCAGCGGCCGTCGAACTTGGGCTCGCGCTTCTCGAGCAAGGCGGCGATGCCTTCGCGCGCGTCGTCCGTCGCCAGCGTCTCGGCCTGGGGGCCGGCCTCCAACGCGGCGCCGCGTCGCACATCCCAGTCGAGGCCGCGGTAGAGGCTGCGCTTCATGCTGCGCACGGCGAGGGGTGCCGCGGCCGCGATCTCGTGAGCCAGCGCGAGGGTGACGGGCAGCACCTCGTCCGCGTCGACGGCGCGGCTGACGAGCCCGATGCGCTCGGCCTCCTCGCCTCGGATCAGACGCCCGGTGAACAGCATCTCCGCAGCCCGCGACACACCGACCAGGCGCGGCAGCAGGTAGCTGATGCCCAGCCCTGGATGCAGACCGAGGCGCGCGAAGTTGGCGCCGTACTTGGAGGCGCGATTGGCGACTCGGATATCCGCCAGCAGCGCCAGGCCGAAGCCGCCGCCGACGGCGTGGCCGTTCATGGCCGCGAGCACGGGCACCTGCACGTCCAGCACGCCGAGAAAGCTCTCGTACATGGCGAAGGAGCGCTCGTGCGGCAGCTTCCCGTCGTCCCTGACTTCGAGCGATCCCCGCAAGTCCGCGCCCGCGCTGAAGCAGGAGCCGCTGCCCGTGATGACCAGGCAACGCAGCTCCACGTTGTCCATGGCCTCCCGGATCGCATTGGAGAACGCGGCGAGCAGCTCGGGCCGCATGCCGTTGCGTTCGTGGGGTCGGTTCAGTCGAATGACTCCAACCCTGTCGTCGATCTCGAAAAGTACGGGCGCGTCGTTCATGCTCCTGGCGTGCGACCGTGGGCGTCTCGATGCAAGCGATTTGTGCCGACGTGGTGCGCCGGGCGCGGTCGTGCCATACTCCGGGCTCGGCGCCCTTTGGGCCCAGGGCCCCTGGGCGACGGAGCTTGGATGATTGGACTAGAGGAGCGGGGGATGCTCGAGAGTCGCCGTGGCGTGGGGCGCGTGGGCGCGCTCGCGCTCGCTGTCGCCCTGCTGTGCGGCGTCGGCCTCGCGGCCTGCGGCGACGACAGCACCGAAGCGACAGACTCCGGCGTCGATGCGTCACCCACGGACGCCCAGGTGGACGCCGCGTCGCTGGACGCCGCCGACCGGGAGTGCACCTCGGACGATCAATGCCCCGACGACGTCGCCTGCACGCGGGACATCTGCGATCTCTCGGGTCGCTGTCGGCATCCCGTGGACCCGGGCGCGTGCGACGACGGGCTGTTCTGCAACGGTGTCGAGATCTGCGATCCCATCCACGGCTGCATGCCCGGTCCACCCGAGACCTGCACCGACGACGACGTCTGCACCATCGATCGCTGCGACGAAGAGGCGAAGCTCTGCCGGCGTTCGCCGCGCGACTTCGACGAGGACGGCGAGGCGGATTGGCACTGCGCGGGCGGCACGGATTGCGACGATCGCGATCCCAACCGCGGCATGACCTTCGCCGAGATCTGCGCCGACGGCATGGACAACGACTGCGACGGTGAGATCGACGAAGCGGACTGCGGGCGCCCGCCCCACGATCGATGCGACGACGCCCTCGACGTGAGCGCGGGCGGCGGCTTCTTGCTCAACAGCGAAGGCGCCACGGGGGACTACTCCCTCACCTGCGGCGGCACGGGTCGCAAGGATCTCGTGCTGAGCTTGACGCTGACGGAGCCCAAGGACGTCATGATCTCCGCGGACGGATCCAGCGTGACCTGGGTTGCCGTGCGCACCACGTGCGAGGATCGGACGACGGAATTCGAGTGCCAGAGCGGCTTTCCGGGCACGGTGCGCAGCCGCGCCCTGGCGGCCGGCACGTACTTCGTGGTCGTGGCCGACAGCGGCGGCGAGGTGAACGTCGACGTCGAGCTCACGCCGACTTCGCCCGCGCCGACGAACTCGACATGCGCCTCCCCGCTCGATGTGAGCGCCGGCGGTGTCTTCCACGGCAGCTTCGTCGACGTCGGCGACGACGTGAGCACGAGCTGTGGCTACAGCGGCTCGCCCGATCTGACCTACACCTTCACCATCGACGCCGCGGACGCCCCGCGCGACGTGGTGCTCTCGGCCGTGGCAGGCAGCGGGGACACCTTGGCCTTGGCCGTGGGCCCGACCTGCAACTCCGCCTCGAGCGAGCTGCGCTGCGTACGTGGCTCGCCGGCCGGGACGCGTCTGCACCAGCTCGCCGCCGGGACCTACAGCCTGGTCGTCGAGGGCCCCTCCTCCCGTGAAGTGGACTTCGACCTCAGCGTGCTCTTCGAGGCGCCCACGCCCGTGCCTGCGGGCGACACCTGCGCGTCGCCGCTTCCCCTGACCATCGGCACGCCCGTGGTCGGGACGCTCGGCGACAAGGAAGACGACCTCGACACGACCTGCGGCTACTCCTACCGCGACGCCGTCTACAGTTTCGATCTGGCGGCGCGCAGCGACGTGACCGTGCAGATCGACGGCTCCGGCAGCTACGTCAACGTCTCCGTGCGTCCGGACTGCGTCGACAGCGCGAGCCAGATCCGCTGTGTCTCCGGCAGCCCCGCGCGGGCCAGTCTCCGCGATCTGCCGGCGGGCACCTATTATGCGATCGTCGAGTCGTCCTCGGGACGCGGCTTCACGCTGAACGTCACCGCGGTTCCGCCGACGCCCTCCGTCGCCGTGTCCGGCAACGAGAGCTGTGGCGACGCCTACGTGGTGCCGCCCACGGGCGGGCTCTTCACCGGTGACACCACCACCATGCTCGCGGATCTCGGAGGCGCGAGCTGTGGCGCGGGCGCCGAGTCCAAGGACGCGGTCTTCTCGCTGACGTTGACGGAGCCGCGACACGTCGTGGCCACCACCGACGGCTCGTCCTTCGACACCGTCCTGCACGTACACCAGACGAGCTGCGGCGCGGGCACCGAGCTGGCTTGCGACGACGACGGCGGGGACGGCGTGCAGAGCCTGGTCGATCGCGTCTTCGATGCTGGCACCTGGTTCTTCGTGGTCGATGGCTTCGGGAGCTCGAGCGCCGGCGCCTACACCTTCGAAATCACCACCTCTGCTCCGTGAGCCGCCGTATGCCTCGATCCTGCTTCCGCGTGAACCTCTCCGCGGTCTCGTTCGTCGCGCTCGCCGGCCTGGCGTTCGCCGCGTGCGAGACCGGTGGAATCCGCTCCCTGCCCGACGTGAGCCTGGTCGGCGACGCGGGCCTCCCTTCGGACGCTGCCGCGGACGCGAGCCCGGACGGCGCGGTGGGCTGCACGGCCGAGGGCATGGGCGCGACCCTGGGTCAGCCCTGCGCGTCGACCAGCGAGTGTGACGACTCGTGCTTCTGCAATGGCGCCGAGCTGTGCATCGAGGGCGTGTGCACCGCGGGCGCCGCGCCTTGTACGGACGCCATCGACTGCACCACCGAGACCTGCCTCGAGGACTCGCGCGAGTGCGTCTTCCACGCGGACGACGCGATGTGCAGCGACGGGGACGCCTGCAACGGCGCGGAGGTCTGCGATCGCGTGGTGGGCTGTCGCGCAGCGGCGCCGCTCTACTGCAACGACGAGGACTCGTGCACCTTCGACTCCTGCGATCTGGCGACGGGCTGCGTCTTCTCGCCTCGTGATCTCGACGGCGACGGATTCACGGACGGTCGCTGCGGGGGAGGCGATTGCGACGACGATCCGCGCTTTGGCGCCGACATCCACCCCGGGGCCACGGAGCTCTGTGACAACCGCCGCGACGACAACTGTGACGGCCTGCGCGACTACAACGACCCCACCTGCTTGCCGACCAACGACGCCTGCGACTCCGCCCAGCTCCTGCCCGGCTCGGGCACCTACTCCGGCTCCACCGCCGGCCT
>Ga0100387_10002203_pt1 | contig 16600 bp, 9 predicted proteins | sample CryGeymeta201511_FD_81547 | JGI IMG/M metagenome (GOLD analysis project Ga0100387, IMG submission 81547) | Groundwater microbial communities from Crystal Geyser aquifers in Utah, USA - Crystal Geyser metaG 2015-11 | ecosystem: Environmental > Aquatic > Deep subsurface > Groundwater | place: USA... | reverse complement strand
TCTGTTCCATGTTCTATCCCGCCAGGCGGTTTTTGACAAGCCTGGCCATGGCCACAGCCGCTCCCTGGTTGTCTTGCACGGCCTGTCGGGCGCGGGCGGCCACGTCCGCATACTGCTCGGGATTTTGCAGAAGGGCCAGGGCAGCCGCGGCCAGTTCGGATGCCGTGTGAACGGTGAACCCGGCCCCGGCCTTCTCCAGGATCGCCCGGGCGTCGGCGAAATCTTGCATGTGCGGCCCGTAGAAGACCGGCTTGCCCCAGGCCGCCGCCTCCAGGATATTGTGGCCGCCTTTGGCCACCAGGCTGCCGCCGCAGAACACCAGGGTGGCGGCCCCATAGAGGTCGGTCAGTTCGCCCATGGTGTCCAGCAGGACAATGGCGGCCGCGCGGCCCTCGTTTTTTACCGCGGTCCAGCGGTGCCAAGGCAAGCCCCGGTGTGTCAGCAAGGCTTCCAGGCTCGCCAGGCGCTGGATGTGCCGTGGCGCCAGCACCAGGATCATGGTGGGGTTGCTGGCTCGGATGGTCGCAAAGGCCTCCAGCAGGATTTCCTCTTCGCCGGTGTGGGTGCTGCCCGCCACCAGCACGGGTTGGTCCGCGGACAGGCCCAGAATTTGTCGGCAACGGTCCGTGGCCTCGGGTCGGGCCATGGCGTCCTGCCGATCATATTTGGCATTGCCCAGGACTGTTATGTTGGCCGCTGGCGCGCCAAGGGCCCGGAAGCGCTCGCCATCGGCCGCGGTGATCGCCGCAATGGCCGCGAAGCGGCCAAGTACATCCTTGGCCATTCTCCTGAAGCAGTAATAGCGGCCAAATGATTTTTCCGACAGCCGGGCGTTGAGCAGAAAAAGCGCCGTGCCCCTGGCGGCCGCCAGGCGGAGGAAGGTGGGCCACAGTTCCGTTTCCAGGCAGATGTAAATGTCGGGCCGCACCGCCCGCAGGCTTTTCCGTACGAACGGCGCCAGGTCAAGGGGCGCATAAATGCACGCCTCGACCTGGCCCAGATCCTCCCGAGCGCGGTTCCGACCCTGCTCCGTCATCGTGGAAACCACAAGCGCCGCCTGCGGGAACGCCTTAAGCAGTTCCGGGATCAGGGCTTTGGCGGCCTGCACCTCGCCTACCGAGGCCGCATGAATCCAGATCCGCGGATGCTGACTGGTCGGCATCCGGAGCGTGACCCGTCCCAACCGTTCGCCCAGGCTGGCGCCATGCCGGCCGCTGACCAGGCTGTACAGGGAAAATAGGGGAAAAGCGATGAGGTAAAAGAGCCAGCTTATGACCTGGTATAGTCCGTATTGCAACGGGAAGGCCGCCCTTTTTATTGGTTAATATTTTTCGCCAACCCCTAGGAAAAATCACGGTATTTAACCTGGAAAGGTCTCAGGCGTCAACAAGAAAAGGGCCGACTGTCGGGAGCAAGTAAACTGTCCGGGTTTGTAGCACAGGATCAGACGGGTCAAGACGTGTCGGACAGGTCTGACCCGTCTGATTTTCGCCACGCGGGCCGGCTAAAAGACCCCGGCCAGGCGGTGGCCGCAGTGACGGCAGCTCCCGTCCCGCATGGCGGCGGCGCCGATGCTGAAGCCGAAGCGTTCAATCACCACCTGGCCGCAGGCCGGGCAGAAGGTGTTCTCGCCGCCCTCGCCCGGCACATTGCCCTCGTAGACATAGGTCAGACCAGCTGCTAATCCGATGTCCCTTGCGCGGCGCAGGGTGGCGATCGGGGTCGCCGGGCGGTCCATCATTTTGAAGGTGGGATGGAAACTGGTGACATGCCAGGGCATGTCCTTGTCAACGCCGCGGAGGAACATGGCGATGTCGCGTAACTCCTGATCCGAGTCATTCCAGCCCGGAATCACCAGGGTGGTGACCTCGACCCAGACGCCCAGTTCCCTCATGAGACGGATGGTGTCCAGCACCGGGGCCAGCCTGGCGCCGCAGACCTCATGGTAAAATTTTTCCGTGAAGGCCTTGAGGTCGATGTTGTTACCGTCGAGTAGGGGCGCCAGCTTCCGGGTCGCCTCGGGTGAGGTGTAGCCGTTGCTGACAAAAACGTTCTTGAGGCCCGCCGCATGGGCCAACGCCGCGGTTTCTAAAGCGAATTCCATGAAAATGGTGGGTTCGACATAGGTATAGGCGATGGACTTGCAATCAGATGCCCTGGCCGCCGCCACCACCTCGGCCGGGGTGCGATGGGCGCCGGGGATAGCTGCGCCGGGGGAGCGCAGCGGGTATTGGGAGATCTCGAAATTCTGACAATGCTGGCAGCGGAAGTTGCAGCCCACCGTGGCAATGGAATAGGATAGCGAGCCTGGCAGTAGATGAAAGAGCGGCTTTTTTTCGATGGGATCGACGTTCTCGCTCACCAGGCGTCCGTAGACCAGGCTGTAGAGCTTACCCCCACGATTTTCCCTTACCTGACAGATGCCGCGTTTGCTGTCCTTGATCTTGCAGCGGTGGCTGCAAAGAAAGCATTGCACCTGTCTGTTGTCCAGTGGCGTGTAGAAGTCTGCTTCCCGCATGATTTTCTCCGGTTGGCAATGGTGGAAAAAGTCGGCGAAACACGGTTGCGCAATGCGCCAGAGGCAATAGCAGCCTTTTCCCTGAGCCTCTTGCAAAAGTCGTCATTCCCGTGAAAACGGGAATCCAGAAAGCTCATAACCAATTTAAAAGATTGGATTCCCACTTGCGTGGGAATGACAAAAAAACATTTTCAAGACTTTTGCAAGAGGCTCACCTTTGACGTCATTATCGTACATCGTTTTAATGAAGGTCAATGGTTTTTGTTGGGGGAAGGCCTGTGGCGGAGATAGTTTTTACTAGAGCCAGTATGATTCTCGTTGACAAGGCAAGGCTGGTCGATTAGTTTGTCGCCCTGCCTGTGGGGCCGGTCATTTAATAAGCTGGCCAGGTGTTGAGGTTGAGACGAATAGGTCTTGACAAGGGCTGGCCGACCGGGTAAAAATGGTGGTTTGCCGCTGGGGAAAGCCTGGTGGGGAAGCCTTCGGGGTTTCCGCTTCGATCTTTGAAAACCGAATAGCGAACGAAACGGGTTTTAGTAAACTGTTTCAAAATAAATCCCGGGTTTTAGGACTTGGGTAGTAGGGATTAAACTGGAGAGTTTGATCCTGGCTCAGAACGAACGCTGGTGGCGTGCTTAACACATGCAAGTCGAACGCGAAAGTGGGCTTCGGCCCGCGAGTAGAGTGGCGCACGGGTGAGTAACGCGTAGGTAATCTATCTTTATGTTCGGGATACCCAGCCGAAAGGCTGGCTAATACCGGATACGCTCGCGAGGCCGGGAGGCTTGGCGAGGAAAGGTGCCCTCTCCTTGGAAGGTGCCGCAGAGAGACGAGCCTGCGTACCATTAGCTAGTTGGTGGGGTAATGGCCTACCAAGGCTACGATGGTTAGCGGGTCTGAGAGGATGATCCGCCACACTGGAACTGGAACACGGACCAGACTCCTACGGGAGGCAGCAGTGAGGAATATTGCGCAATGGGGGCAACCCTGACGCAGCGACGCCACGTGGGTGAAGAAGGCTTTCGGGTCGTAAAACCTTGTCAGAGGGGAAGAAATGCCAGGTGGTTAATACCCGCTTGGTTTGACGGTACCCTCAAAGGAAGCACCGGCTAACTCCGTGCCAGCAGCCGCGGTAATACGGAGGGTGCGAGCGTTGTTCGGATTTACTGGGCGTAAAGGGCGCGTAGGCGGCCTGTTAAGTCAGACGTGAAAGCCCACGGCTCAACCGTGGAAGTGCATCTGAAACTGGCAGGCTTGAGTACTGGAGGGGAAAGTGGAATTCCCGGTGTAGAGGTGAAATTCGTAGATATCGGGAGGAATACCGGTGGCGAAGGCGACTTTCTGGACAGATACTGACGCTGAGGCGCGAAAGCGTGGGGAGCAAACAGGATTAGATACCCTGGTAGTCCACAGCTGTAAACGATGTGCACTAGGTATGGGGGGGTGTTGACCCTCTCTGTGCCGCAGCCAACGCAATAAGTGCACCGCCTGGGGAGTACGGCCGCAAGGCTAAAACTCAAAGGAATTGACGGGGGCCCGCACAAGCGGTGGAGTATGTGGTTTAATTCGACGCAACGCGCAGAACCTTACCTGGTCTTGACATCCCGGGAATCTTCTGGAAACAGGAGAGTGCCTCAGCAATGAGGAATCCGGTGACAGGTGCTGCATGGCTGTCGTCAGCTCGTGTCGTGAGATGTTGGGTTAAGTCCCGCAACGAGCGCAACCCTCGGCTTTAGTTGCCATCAGGTCAAGCTGGGCACTCTAGAGCGACTGCCGGTGTCAAACCGGAGGAAGGTGGGGATGACGTCAAGTCCTCATGGCCTTTATGACCAGGGCTACACACGTACTACAATGGCCAGTACAAAGGGCAGCGACCTAGCGATAGGTAGCGAATCTCGAAAAACTGGTCTCAGTCCGGATTGGAGTCTGCAACTCGACTCCATGAAGTTGGAATCGCTAGTAATCGTGGATCAGCATGCCACGGTGAATACGTTCCCGGGCCTTGTACACACCGCCCGTCACACCACGAAAGTCGGTTGTACCAGAAGACGTTGGGCTAACCCGCAAGGGGGGCAGACGTCCAAGGTATGATTGGTAATTGGGGTGAAGTCGTAACAAGGTAGCCGTAGGGGAACCTGCGGCTGGATCACCTCCTTTAAAAGGATGTCCGTTCCTGGCAACAGGAATGCATACCTTGTCAACACCCGTTTCAACCTTCGCTATTCGGTTTTGAGAGATCGAAGTCTCGTTGCTCTTTTGTATGAAGAGGAAGAACGGGCCTATAGCTCAGCTTCGGTTAGAGCGCACGCCTGATAAGCGTGAGGTCGGTGGTTCAAGTCCACCTAGGCCCACCATATCAGGGCGAAGCTGAAAGGTGAAAGGTGAAAGGTGAAAGGTGAAAGTCGATGGATGTTTTTCATTGGACTTTGAGCTTTGAGCTTTCAGCCTTGAGCTTAACTGGGGGTGTAGCTCAGCTGGGAGAGCGCCTGCCTTGCACGCAGGAGGCCATCGGTTCGAACCCGTTCACCTCCACCAAGAAGAAGTTGAAAGGTGAAAGCTGAAAGCTGAAAGTTGATGGAATTTCCATTGGACTTTGAGCTTTGAGCTTTCAGCTTTGAGCTGGAGCATGCTGCAAGCATGCGATTGATCTTTGATAATTGAATACTATTCTCTGTTGTAACGAGTAGCTTAAGTAAAGCGCAAAGGATTTTTGACCAAGCTACTAAGGGCGGACGGGGGATGCCTTGGCACCGGAAGGCGATGAAGGACGTGGAAAGCTGCGATAAGCCACGGGGAGCTGCTAACAAGCGTTGATCCGTGGGATTCCGAATGGGGAAACCCGGCTGGGTAAAACCCAGTCATCGCGGGCTGAATTCATAGGCCTGCGAAGCGAACGCGGGGAATTGAAACATCTTAGTACCCGCAGGAAAGGAAAGTAAAAACGATTCCCCAAGTAGCGGCGAGCGAACGGGGAAGAGCCCAAACCGTACATGTGTAAGCCTGCAAGCGTTGCATGGACGGGGTTGTGGGACCTGTATGGATGGATTGCAGTCCATCCGAGGAGTTACAAAGGTCATGCATAGCCGAACGGCATGGAAAGGCCGGCCACAGACGGTGAGAGCCCGGTAGGTAAAATGCATGGCCCTCCTTATAGGCACCCGAGTACCACGGGGCACGAGAAACCCTGTGGGAATCTGGGAGGACCATCTTCCAAGGCTAAATACTATCCGGTGACCGATAGTGAACCAGTACCGTGAGGGAAAGGTGAAAAGAACGGGGGGACCCGAGTGAAATAGAACCTGAAACCGTCCGCCTACAAGCAGTGGAAGCACGATGTCGCAAGACCGTGTGACCGCGTGCCTTTTGCATAATGAGTCAGCGAGTTACCCTATGCAGCGAGGTTAAGCCGTGAGGTGGAGCCGCAGCGAAAGCGAGTCTGAAATGGGCGAATTAGTTGCATGGGGTAGACCCGAAGCCGGGTGATCTATCCATGGCCAGGGTGAAGCGAAGGTAACACTTCGTGGAGGCCCGAACCATTGTTGGTTGAAAACAGCTTGGATGAGCTGTGGATAGGAGTGAAAGGCTAATCAAACTCGGTGATAGCTGGTTTTCTTCGAAATATATTTAGGTATAGCCTCGCGTGATGACTGACGGAGGTAGAGCACTGACTGGGCTAGGGGCCTTACCAGGTTACCAACCCCAATCAAACTCCGAATGCCGTCAAGATCTAGCGCGGGAGTCAGACTACGGGAGATAAGTTTCGTGGTCAAAAGGGAAAGAGCCCAGACCGCCGGCTAAGGTCCCTAAGTGCATGCTAAGTGGGAAAGGATGTAGAACTGCCCAGACAACCAGGAGGTTGGCTTAGAAGCAGCAACCCTTCAAAGAAAGCGTAATAGCTCACTGGTCGAGTGGGTCTGCGCCGAAAATTTAGCGGGGCTAAGCATGCCACCGAAGCCGCGGACTTCGTCGCAAGATGGAGTGGTAGAAGAACATTGCAGTAACCGTTGAAGGTATACCGTGAGGAGTGCTGGAGGAACTGCAAGAGCTTATGCTGACACGAGTAACGAAAATGCGGGTGAGAAACCCGCACGCCGAAAGCCTAAGGTTTCCTGTAGTCAAGGTAATCTGCTCAGGGTTAGTCGGCCCCTAAGGCGAGGCCGAGAGGCGTAGTCGATGGGAAACGGGTTAATATTCCCGTACCGTTTCAGAGGCGTCTGAGCGAAGGGGGGACGCAGAAGGGTAGACCATCCGGGTGTTGGACGTCCCGGTTTAAGCGTGTAGGTGGAGGATCCAGGCAAATCCGGATCCTTGTACAACACTGAGACGTGATGACGAAGTCGCGCAAGCGACGCAAAGTGGTTGATCCCATACTGCCAGGAAAAGCCTCGTAGCGAGCAACTGAAACGACCGTACCGTAAACCGACACAGGTAGGCAGGGAGAGAATCCTAAGGCGCTTGAGAGAACTCTGGTTAAGGAACTCGGCAAATTAACACCGTAACTTCGGGAGAAGGTGTGCCATCATTACGTGAAGCGATTCGCTCGTGGAGCGGAAGGTGGTTGCAGAGAAATGGGGGGAGCGACTGTTTACTAAAAACACAGGACTCTGCGAAGTCGAAAGACGCAGTATAGGGTCTGACGCCTGCCCGGTGCCGGAAGGTTAAGGGGAATTGTTAGGGGCAACCCGAGGCAATGAACCGAAGCCCCGGTAAACGGCGGCCGTAACTATAACGGTCCTAAGGTAGCGAAATTCCTTGTCGGGTAAGTTCCGACCTGCACGAATGGCGTAACGATTTCCCCACTGTCTCAACCAGAGACTCAGTGAAACTGTAACACCGGTGAAGATGCCGGTTACCCGCAGCTAGACAGAAAGACCCCGTGAACCTTTACTATAGCTTGGCATTGAAGTTTGGGCTAGCATGTGTAGGATAGGTGGGAGACTGTGAAGCAGGTACGCTAGTACTTGTGGAGTCAACCTTGAAATACCACCCTTGTTATCTTAAGCTTCTAACCTAGGGCCGTAATCCGGTCCAGGGACAGTGTCTGGTGGGTAGTTTGACTGGGGCGGTCGCCTCCTAAAGTGTAACGGAGGCGCGCGATGGTTCCCTCAGGCTGATTGGAAACCAGCCGTAGAGTGTAAAGGCATAAGGGAGCTTGACTGCGAGACTGACAAGTCGAGCAGGTACGAAAGTAGGTCTTAGTGATCCGGCGATCCCGTATGGAAGGGTCGTCGCTCAACGGATAAAAGGTACTCCGGGGATAACAGGCTTATCTCCCCCAAGAGTCCATATCGACGGGGAGGTTTGGCACCTCGATGTCGGCTCATCGCATCCTGGGGCTGGAGCAGGTCCCAAGGGTTTGGCTGTTCGCCAATTAAAGCGGTACGTGAGCTGGGTTTAAAACGTCGTGAGACAGTTTGGTCCTTATCTGCTGTGGGCGTAGGAGATTTGCGGAGAGCTGTTCCTAGTACGAGAGGACCGGGATGGACGAACCTCTGGTGCTCCTGTTGTCACGCCAGTGGCATCGCAGGGTAGCTATGTTCGGAAGGGATAACCGCTGAAAGCATCTAAGCGGGAAGCCCACTCCTAGATTAGATCTCCCGTGGGGTAACCCACCTGAAGGCTCCTCGTAGACTACGAGGTTGATAGGCCAGGTGTGGAAGTGTGGCAACACATGGAGCTTACTGGTACTAATAAGCCGTGCGGCTTGGTCATTTTTTTCTTTGTGCTTTATTAAGCGACTTGCTGTGACAGAGATAGTATTCGATTATCATAGTTTTGCTAGATCGTCTTTCATGCGCTGACGTCCGGCGCGCAAGACGCGTTGTTTGACATTTAAAAACCCTTTTCGGTGACAATAGCGAGGGAGTCACACCCGATCCCATTCCGAACTCGGAAGTTAAGCCCCTCAGCGCCGATGGTACTGCCCGGGTAACTTGGTGGGAGAGTAGGTCGTCGCCGAATTCTTTTTTTGTGAATGCCTTCTGGAGAAATCCGGAAGGCATTTTTTTTCGCCCGGCAGGGCAGGGGCATTGCCTGGCAGGTCAATTATCCAAGTCCACTATAGTCCATTCCCCGGGTCCACCAAAGTCCACAACGACGATCAAAAAGAACGGGGAGCCAGCAGCTCCCCGTTCTTTTTGTGTGGCCGTCAACCCGTCATATCTGCGGCAGATGTTTCAGCGACTCGGCAATGGCCTCGGCCGGATACTCGTAGTTGCGGAGTTCGCCGGCAAAGTATTGTTCATAGGAGGCCAGGTCGAGGTGGCCGTGGCCGGAAAGGTTGAAGAGGATGGTGATGGGGGCATTCTTGTCCCTGGTGGCCTCCATGACCGCGCCGAGAATGGCGTGGTTCGACTCCGGCGCCGGGATGATGCCCTCGCTCTGCGCGAACATGACGCCGGCCTTAAAGCATTCCAGTTGCTGCACGGCGATGGGCTCGATGATTTTTTCCCGGGTGAGGGCGCTGATGATCGGCGCCATGCCGTGGTAACGGAGGCCGCCGGCGTGGATGCCGGGCGGGATGAAATCGTGACCCAGGGTATGCATGGGCAGCATGGGCGTCATGCCGGCGGTATCGCCAAAGTCGTAGGCCATCTTGCCCTTGGTGAGGGTGGGGCAGGAGGCCGGTTCCACCCCGATAAAACGGATGTTCTTGCCTTCCAGCTTGTCGCGGAGAAAGGGGGTGGCAATGCCGGCGAAGTTGGAGCCGCCCCCGCAGCAGCCGATTACCACGTCCGGATAGTCGCCCACCAGGGCCAACTGTTTTCGCGCCTCCAGGCCGACGATGGTTTGATGCAGGAGCACATGATTAAGCACCGAGCCAAGCGCGTAGTTGGTGTGATCGTGGGTAACGGCGTCCTCTATGGCCTCGCTGATGGCGATGCCAAGGGAGCCGGGGGTGTCCGGGGTTTTCGCCAGTACTGCACGGCCGTACTGGGTGTCCGGGCTCGGGCTGGCGACGATGTCGGCGCCATAGGTGTGCATCATGGCCTTGCGGTATGGTTTCTGGTCAAAGGAGACCCTCACCATGTAGACCTTGCATGCCATGCCAAGCTTGTGGGTGGCAAAGGCCATGGCGCTGCCCCACTGGCCGGCGCCGGTCTCGGTGGCGATGCGTTTGATGCCGGCCTGCTTGTTGTAGTAGGCCTGGGGCACCGCGGTGTTTGGCTTGTGGCTGCCCACCGGCGAGACGCCCTCGTATTTGTAGTAGATTTTCGCCTTGGTCCCCATGGCCCGCTCGAACTCAAAGGCCCGGATAAGGGGTGAGGGCCGCCAGAGGGTATAGATCTCCAGAACCTCTTGGGGAATGTCGATCCATGACTGGCTGCTCATCTCCTGTTCGAGCAGGCTCATGGGAAAAATGGCGGCAAGCTTTTCCGGCCCGATGGGCTGTTTTGTTTCAGGGTCAAGGGGCGGCAGCATACCACCCGGGATATCGGGCAGGACGTTGTACCACTGCTTCGGCATATCCGCTTCCGGGAGAAAGATTTTTTTCTCGGCCATGAATCTCTCCTTAGTAAAATTTTGCAATAAAATGAATCGGTTTTCCGCCTGTTACCATTTTCCAGTAACGACGCCGAAATCGACACGCCCGTAACAGCTCTAAATCTATTCTCTCCAGTTATTTTGTCAAACCGTATTTCATGGAGTTGCAATCCGTTCCTTTCTTCGCCTTGGTTGTAGACAACTCTCAGACTTTCGTAACTATCCAGCTTGTGTCGGCAGTCAAGCGTTCCCTGCCTGAAAGCACCTTTCGCTCATTCACGGCGGGTGTCCTGCCCGCCTCCGAGGCGTCCGCGACCTCTGCGCATCCCGCGCCCGGTCGCGGACGAAGCCGCGAAAAGCATTAGCAGTCCAGGAACTCACCCGGGTTGCGGTTCCACTGGATAGTTACGAGCTTTTTTCCCTAGGCCGCAGCCTTTACTTTTTTTGCCGCACCAAGTATCGCCTTGGGGTCTTTGGCGAGAACGGCCACTGCCAGATCGACTAAGGCGCCGGCAATCTTGATCACCTTTTTGGTCTTGTTGATCTTCTCGATCGTTAGCCTTGCGACATCGACAGCAGCTTGCAACTCAACCATTGCTTCCCGGGCCTTAGCCCCGATCAACCGGATGCCATAGCCCCGGAACAGCACCACCAGGTGATCTATAGTATCCTCACATCTTTCCAGTTTAGATGCATCTTCGTCAGACAGCACGTTGCTGTTGGCAATTCTGAAATCCAGCATGCGCGCCGAGGCCTGGGCAAAGCTATCCGCAATTTCGTAGGCTTCTTTTGCCGTTACGTTGCTTTCGTCAGCCATGTGCGTCTCCTTTTTAACAGGTATAACGACTCAGGTGTTTGGACTGTAGTCTGTCAGGACTGCGCAAAGAACAAATCATAACCCCCAAAATGGGTGACACTCGTCTGGTTGCTCCCCACTATCCACCTGCATGGTTATAAATGGGTTCGCTTAAAAGGCATCCCGCACTTGCCTGCGCAGCTTCGCCACCTCATTTGCAAAGTTTAACAATCGCGCCAGCAATTCCTTGTCGTCGAGGCTATGCAATTTCAGGCGCAGCTCAGCATGTGATTTCTGCAGCTCGTCAATCGACCTGACAAATGCATCCACGGCTTTTTCACGGCCGTCGATTTGTCTTTCCTCTGTGAGTAGTAGCGTTTTGATGTAGTTCGCCGCTAGAGGCTCCTTTTTTGTTGCGCCGGCCAGCGCCGCCAGCAATACCCTGATTTCACGTTTTTCGTCGCGCAGCCAGGCTCGGTAGTTGAGTGTTGCGTAATCCTTGAGCGCCCCTGTGATGGCCGCAATGCCCTCTTCCTGGCTAAGAAGATCGCCGATAACGGTTCTCTGCGGTTGCCGGGTAGCCAACTGACTCATTAAATCAGTAAGCGAGGTGAGTGCGGCAAGCTTGTCGGCGTTGAGCAGATTTTCTTGAGAACCGCTACGCTTGACCTTTGCCAAGGAGTCCTGCAGCCCATCAAGTTCTTTCGCGTAGGAGGGCAGCTTGTCATTGGCAAGGGCCGCGAGGGTGTCGGCGTATTGTGCCAGCAGCGCGTTCAGCTCTGCGATAATCTTGTTGTCTTCTTCAACAGGTCCGCATAATTCTTTGGCTGCCTTCTCCGCCGCGGCTGCCTCGAAATTACGCGATGTGATCATTTTCTTGCGCAGGAGTTTCTCAACGCAACTCGACGTCGAGCCACTGAGCATGGGGTCAAATGCCGCGGTCAGCTTCTTGGTTTCGTCCGCATACGTTCGCACGGCGGACAGGTTGGCGCAACCTGTGAGCAGCCCAGCACAAACCATCAGCGCGCCAGTCAGCAGCATAGCACAAATGCGCATCTTCATGAGGTCTCCTGTTCGATTAATGTAGTGGTAATTTTGCCTTTTTAGTGTTGCGTCGGTCATTGGTACCATGGAACACATATTCTTTCGCATCCAACCCCTCCAAGCCTCCCCTTGTCAGGGGAGGCTTAAAGGCTTCCCCCCTGATAAGGGGGGATGGAGGGGGGTTGGACTTAAATGTTACCGGGTACTAGTGAATTTAAGCGAGCTTTATCCGGCCAGGGAATTGCATGTGAGTGGCATGCATTCGGTGCAGGCCTGCGCAAGGCCGGGGTAGTTTATCATAAATTAACCTGGCCGAGTATCCGATTTTTTTTGAGGCAATTAGACCCGCGTTTCAGGGCTTGCGGCTCACTCCATATATGATTAAACTGAGCACCTTTTTGGTATCCCTCCGGTAACGTAGACTAGGCCCAGGTTTTAGTCGTGCACTGCCCCCAAGGGTTTCCACGGTGGCCGCGGTTGCTTTGCCGGGCCAGCCAGCAGGCAAGGAGAGCAGTATGGTCGATGAAGAAACTCGGGTCATCCCCTATGAGGCGGCCCAGAAGATCGTTGGTTCGGTGATGGAGGAAGAACATCTCCATGAGGCCAATCGTCGCATTCTGACGGTTTATGATGTCAATGGCCGGGAGTTGTGCTGGTTTGACCACGACGAGGTCATGGCGGAGGTGGACCCCAAGACCAAGGAGGCGGCCGTGGAGCATATCATGCGCCACATTCCGGAATGGGCGGCGGAGCATCTGCTCGCGGCCTTGGGCCCCCGGTGTTCCGGGAAGAGCCAGGAAGACTAAAGCACCCCGGCCGGCATGAGCGGCACCTCTGAGTGGCCCAGACAGTAACCGCCATCCAGCCGCAGGACCGCGCCGGTCATGTAGTCGGCTTCTCTGATCAGGAACATGATTGCCTGCACCACGTCTTCCAGCCTGCCGGCGCGCCCCAAGGGAATGTGGGCCAGGATGGCCTCCCGCTGTGCTGTCGTCAGCAGCTCCCAACCGCGGGTCTTTTCGGCGTGGCGGGTTTCGCAGAAACCGAGCATCAGTTCGTTGACCCGCACCTCGGGAGCCCCCTCGCGGGCCCAGGTTTCGGTAAATGAGGAAACACCCCGGTTGGCTGCGGCGTAGCCGTCGTTGAAGATGAGCCCGGCCGGGCCAGAGCGGCCGACGATGCCGGCGATTGAGGAGAGATTGACCACCGCCGCCTGGCCTGCCGCCTTCAGCAGGGGCAGGGCGTGGTGGAAGACGAACCATTTGGCCTTCAGGGTGGTTTCCAGCTCCAGATCCCACTGCTCGCTGGTATAGGGGCCGTGGACCACGGGCATGCCGCCGCGTTCGATATTGTTAACGAGGATGTGCAGGCAGCCGAATTGTTCCCGGATCCGCTGCAGGAGGTTTTTGATCTGGGCCGGATCGCGCAGGTCGATGCTGACGGCCAGGTGCTTGCCGGGCAGGGCGGCCAGTTCCCCCTGCATCTCTGCCACGGCCTCGGGCCAGTCGTGACAGGTAAGGATAACGGTGACGCCTTGCCGGGCCAGGGCAAAACCAATGGCCTTGCCGATGCCCTTGGCCCCGCCCAGGATCAGAGCGGTTTTGCCTTGGAGGTCCATGGGAACAGGATCAGACGTCCGCGTCGGCGGTGATTTTCAGGAGCAGCCGGACGCCCGGATGGATGGTGTTGTCTTCAAGCTTGTTCCAGCGCCGGATCTCGTTGGTGGTGGTGTTGAATTTCCTGGCGATTTTTCAGAGGGTGTCGCCACCCTGCACCTCGTAATAGGTGTCCCTGGCGGCGGTGGTTTTTCCGGCACTGGTCGGTCGGCTTTTCTTGCCAGTGGACGCCAGCACGATATTCTTGGCGGATCTGTCTGACGCTGGCAGGGCGGTGGCAACGACCATGGCTGCCGGCGCGTTATTGTCCGACAGATGGATGGTGAGTTGCTGGCCAGCCCGGATGGCGGACCGCTTTGAGAGGTTATTCCAGGCGGCGAGGCGCGGCATGGACACATGGTATTGTTTGGCGATGGCGGCAAGGGTTTCGCCGGGTTTGATCTTATGCACGACCTGCTTCGTTGCCGAGTCATTGGCCAGGGATGCGGTCCGAGTCGGGGCCGCGCTCTCGTCCTGCAGGGCGAAGACTGTGCTCTGGCTGGGAATACGCAGCCGTTGCGAGGGGGTGAGGCGGGCGGAGCGCAGGTTGTTGGCCTTGAGCAGGGTCGTCTTGTTGATGTTGTAAATCTTGCAGACCCGGCCGACGGTTTCGCCGTCCTGAACCACATGGGTCTTGTATTCGGTAACGGTCGTGGCCTTGACCCGGGGCAGGTTTCTGGCCATCAGCTTTTCGGTGCCGACCGGCACCTTGACCGCATAGCGCGACGCGCCCGGTGGCGTCATGGCCTTGCACAGGTGCCGGTTAAGGTTCCAGACCTCTTCGAAGGGGGTATCGCAAGCGACGGCCACGGCCTTGAGCGATGTGCCGCGGGGTACCTCGCAGGTGCCGTAGGCGAGCGGCTTCTCATAGGCGATATCGTTGAAACCGTAAACCTCTGGATTCTTGGCAATGAGGATGGCGGCGATGAGCTGGGGCACGTAACGCCTGGTTTCCAGCGGCAGGCATTCTTTCTTTGCCAGTTGCCAGAAGTCGTTGGTCCCGCATTTGTCGACAGCCCGGTCGATCGTGCCTTCGCCGGCGTTGTAAGCGGCCACCGCCAGATACCAGGAGTCGAACCTGTCGTGGAGAATTTTTAGATAAGCGATGCCGGCCCGGGTGGCCTTTTCCGGGTCGCGGCGTTCATCCTCATAGGTATTGATGGACAGCCCGAATCTGTTGCCGGTGCCCTTCATGAATTGCCAGGGACCCACGGCCGCGGCCGTTGAAAAAGCGGTGAGGTTGAAGCCGCTTTCAATCATGGGGAGATAGCACAGATCCTGGGGCAGGCCGGCGCTGCTCAGTTCCTCCCGGATCATGGGCAGATAACGGCCGGAACGGACCAGCCAGCGGGAAAAGAGCTGCCGGTGATCCTTGGCGAAGAAATCCAGATAGAATTGGACCTGCCGGTTCATGCTGACGGGAAAGTCATAGCCGGTTGCGCCGCCGGGCAGGTTGTCGGGCAGGGTGCCGGCCTCCCAGGGACCAAGGGCCTCCAGCCCTTTTATCTCCTGGTCGAGGGTGGCCTCTGCTTCCGAAGGGGTCTGGTCATCGTTGCTTATTTCTTCTGGAACCGCTGGAACCGCGTCCTGGGAAGCGACGGTGGTTTGGGTGGTTTGGGCTGGGTGTAAATCGGTCGGACACTGTTTGGTTTCTGCCTCATGAAGGGTAGCGCACGACCAGACGAGAGGCAGGACAAGGATTCCGAACAGGCCGCGTTTGATGGTATGGCTTAAAGTCATAGGCGTCCCCGGCATCTGAAGGAGGAGTTATGATCGCGGATAATTCTTGGGACTTTATCATACATTCATACCGGAATACCAGAAAAAAATGCCACTGGCCGAGATGACGTTGGTCATTGCGCAAAGAAAAACCGGCAAAACCTTGAATATATCTGGCTTTTCGGAGACAATGAAAAACTTGGGGAGTGGGGAGTGGGAAGTGGGGAGTGGGGTATTGTTTTATTTCGGCATGTTGCGCGGATTCCGTTTCATGGGAGTATTTTTCGTGCTGTTCGCCGTTCTGGCCGGCGCCGCGGCCATGGCGTGGCTGGTGATCTATGCCCCTGGTTCGGAGATCAGCCAGGACAATATCGAGAAGATCCTGGCGGTGGAAAGCCCGGTGTATTACAGCGACGGCGCCCACAAGGTCGGCGTCTTTTTCGAGGAGGCCCACCGGCAATATGTGGCCTACAACCGCATTCCGCCCGCATTTGTAAAGGCCCTGGTCGCGGCCGAGGACAACACCTTTTTTTCTCATCACGGCATCGATATGAAGGGCATGGCCCGGGCGATGCTGGCCAATCTTCGCGCCGGCCGCGTGGTTCAGGGCGGCAGCACCATTACCCAGCAGACTGCCAAGAATCTCTTCAATCGCCGTAACCGTTCACTGGTCGAGAAGGTCAAGGAACTGCTCTTCGCCCTGCGCTTGGAATATCATTATCCCAAAGAAAAGATCCTCGAGTTTTACGCCAACCAGTTTTACGTGAGCGGCAATGGCCGGGGGCTTGGGGTGGCGGCCCGTTACTATTTTGACAAATCGGTGGAAGCGTTGACCCCGGTGGAGTGCGCCTTTATCGCCGGCAGCGTTAAAAGGCCCAATGCCTACAACCCCTTTACCAAGAAAGGCGAGGCCGCGGTCGCCGAGGCCAGGCGGCAGGCCCGGTTGCGCACCGGTTATGTCCTTGTGCAGATGCAGCGGTTTGATATGATCACGGCCGCTGAATACGACGATTACCGCAACCAGGAAATTCCCTTCCGGCAGGGTGCGACCTTTTTTTCCGATAATACGATCATGGATCTGGTCAAGGAGGCCATGGACGAGCCTGCGGTCCAGGAGGCCTTTCTCCAGCGCGGTATTGACAACATCTCCACCTCTGGTCTCCGCGTTATCACCACCGTGGACCAGGGTATCCAGGAGGCGGCCCTGTCCGGTCTGCGCAAGGAGTTATCCAGGTTGGACACCAGCCTGCGGGGGTATGCGCGGCCCGAGGTGCAGGCCGCCCTTGCGGAGATCCGCTTCGGTAACAGCCATGACTTGGAGGTTGGCGATTTTCTGGTGGGCCGGGTGGTGGCCGTGGCGCCTGGCGCCACGCCGCGGGTGCG
>Ga0100387_10002191_pt1 | contig 16647 bp, 14 predicted proteins | sample CryGeymeta201511_FD_81547 | JGI IMG/M metagenome (GOLD analysis project Ga0100387, IMG submission 81547) | Groundwater microbial communities from Crystal Geyser aquifers in Utah, USA - Crystal Geyser metaG 2015-11 | ecosystem: Environmental > Aquatic > Deep subsurface > Groundwater | place... | reverse complement strand
GCTATATGGGGGCTAGTGGCTATCGGCGCTACCTGGAGGCCGAGCTTTCATCCCCTTCGCAGTGTGCCTGATGACGAAGGCGTTGTGAGCGTTTTCATTAGCGGCAAAGCGGTTTCAGGGCTCGACTGCCCCGTGCCGGTTTGCGTCGCCCCGGAGTCAGTTAGCAGATCCGATGCCATGTTAAAGTTGATCACAGAGTGCCATAATCTTGATAATCTGCCGGTTGGCGATTTGATCGACAGCAGCGAATCGGTTTCCCCCGAGACCCCGATTTCGGTACTTGCCGAACGTTTTTATGCCGAACCGGAGCTTGATGCTCTGCCTCTGGTGCGCGATGGCTTTCCCTACGGACTGGCGGTGCGCAACAAAATTCTCACCACCCTCGGCACGCGTTTTGGTTTTGCGCTCTATGCCAGGAAGCCCATCAGCGCCATTGCCGATATGACTCCGCTGCTTGTGCAGCAAAACGAGAGCCTGAATGAGGTGCTTGCCCAGGCCATGGCGCGTGAATTTCAAGATATTTATGACGAAATTCTGGTCGTTGATGGTGCCGACAAATATGTCGGGCTGCTCTCGGTCAAGCGCCTGGTGATCGAACAGGGCAACCATTTGGCCCAGAGTATCGCTCAGCGGCGCATGGCCCTTGAGCGGGCAGCCGAAATGCAGAAGATGAACGATGCCAAAAGTAGCTTCATGGCCCATATCACCCATGAATTGCGCTCGCCGCTCCATGCCATTGTCGGTGTTATCGAACTGGTCAAAATGAATTTTTCTCAGCAGAAGCTGGATGAGTTCCCCAAATATATTAACCTGCTTTCGACCAGTTCAGCCAATCTGCTTGCAATCATCAACAATATCCTCGATCTGTCGAAGATTGAAGTCGGGCGGATGGACGTTTATAGCGAGGACTTTGTGTTGGGAGATCTGCTGCAGGAGGTTCTCGAAACCTGTCAGGTTTTACTGGGTGACAAGCCGTTGACCATTGAGCTCGACTGTGCCCAGCCGCAGATTCTCCTCAGTGGAGATCGGGGAAAGGTGCGTCAGATTTTGTTGAATCTGGCGAGTAACGCGGTCAAGTACACCGATCGTGGCATCATTACCATTGCGGCCGAAGGGGGATCCCAGCTCAAACTGTCGGTCAAAGACACCGGCATTGGCATCCGCACAGAAGATCTGGCCAATCTTTTTGTGGCCTTCAATCAACTGGAAGACGCCAAGACCCGTCGTTACAACGGCAGTGGCCTGGGACTGACCATCACTGCGCAGCTGGTGCAACTGCTGGGGGGAAACATCAGCGTTGACAGCACTTTCGGCATCGGCAGCCGCTTTGATGTGCAGCTGCCCTGCCGCCAGCCTTCACAACCAGAGGAAAATTTTCCATGACCCAGCCCAAAACAGTTTTGGTTATTGACGATGACGAGCGCCACCTGCTCACCGCCCGTGGCCTGATCGAAGCCCTCGGCTTTCGCGTTGAGACCCATAACTCGCCTTTTCGCTCGACCGAAAAAATTCTCGACCTCAAGCCGGATCTGGTTCTCCTCGACGTCAATATGCCCGCCCTGGCGGGCGACCGCTTGTGCGAGCTGCTGCGGTCGGAACCCGTGCTGGAAAACACTCAGATCTATCTTTATTCGTCCAATGACGAGGATATTCTGCGCCAGTCGGTACGGCGCTATCAGGCGGATGGCTATATCTGCAAGGGAGATATCCGTGGCATGCGGCTGAAATTACAATCCCTGCTTGGTGGTTCCACCTGAAACACCGGTGTGGAATCAGGCTCCTTGTCCGGGGTTTTGCGAAAATATTTTCTATCTCCTGGCCATTTTTCAGATCCTCGTTCAGCCCTTGCCGTAAGACCCCGATAGTCACGGCCGCAGTCCTGATTCTTTGGGTGGGTTTCGGGCCCAGATATGTGGCGTTGATGGCTCCTACCCTGTCTCCCCTGTAACCCCTAGAATTGCGTAAGCTTGCGCAGGGATTTTGCGTGTCAGCAAGGCATGATGGTCACTGCCTAACTATAGCTAAACGGTTATTATCACGAGGTTTCAGTCGTCGCCGCCCAGTTCGCGGGAGCGTTTGGCGGCGGCGCTGACGGCTTCCATCAGGGTGGTGCGCAGACCATTTTTTTCCAGAGTGCTGACGCCGGTAATGGCGGTGCCACCGGGAGAACAGACGCGGTCGCGCAGAATGGCGGGGTGTTCGCCGGTTTCGCGAACCATGAGGGCCGCGCCGACCACGGTCTGTACCGCCAGGGCATGGGCGATGTCGCGCCGCAAGCCTTCGCGCACGCCGCCGTCGGCGAGGGCTTCGATAATGGTGTAAACGTAGGCGGGCCCCGAACCCGACAGGCCGGTGACTGCATCCATCTGGCGTTCGTCAATCAGCTGCACCTGGCCCACGGTTTCAAACAGGTGGCGCACCAGCATCACATCTTCGTGGCTGGCATGATGGCCACGACAGATGGCGGTGGCTCCTTCACCGACCAGGGCCGGAGTATTGGGCATCACGCGCACCAGGCGGAGTTCGCCGTCAAAATGTTTTTCAATATGGGCGCAGGAGGTGCCGGCCAGAATCGAAATCAGCAGACTTTCAGCCCGCCAGTTACCGGCAAATCCGCCGATGACTTCGTCGGCAATTTGGGGTTTGACCGCCAGGAGTACCACCTCGCATTGGGCGATCACGTCCAGGTTCTCGCTGGTGACGGGAATGCCGTAAGCGTCCGTCAGATGCTGGCGCCGCGGGTCGCTGGGCTCGGCGACCAGAATTTTTTCGGCGGGGAGGGCTGCCTCTAGTAATCCCTTGATGATGGCTTCTGCCATATTGCCGCCACCGATGAAACCAATCTTTTCAATATTTGTCATAGCGAATGTCCTTGAGTAAAATGAGCGCGAAAGAGATATGTTTTCCATCTTTAGCACAGTGTGCGTGTCTACTCAACAAGAGGCTGCGAGTCGCGAAAGTGAGACAATTATGACGTGTGAAGAACTGGCGCGGTACAACGGTAAAAATGGCCAAGCCGCCTATGTGGCAGTGGGGAATGTCATCTATGATGTCAGCCAAAGCCCCATGTGGCAGGGCGGAAATCATGTTAGTGCCCATCAGGCCGGATGTGATCTGACCCTGGAATTGAAAGAGGCGCCACATATTGCTGCGGTAATTGAACGCTTCCCGGTGGTGGGCCGCCTGGAGGAAATTGCCGCGCCCGGCCGCAAAAGCCTGGGGCTTCCGGTGGTACTGATTGTGTTGGTGCTTGGGCTTGTGAGTTGGTGGTTGCTGCGCTGATTGCGGGGCGAGAAGAGGTCTTAGCCGGAAAAGACCGGCAGCGTGAGGGTAAAAGTTGAGCCGCTGCCGGGTTTTGACTGCACCTGAATCTGACCTTGATGCTGGCCGATAATTTCTTGCAAAATAGATAATCCCAGGCCGGTGCCACCTGTTTCAAGCTTGGTGGTATAAAAGGGTTCAAATATTTTATCCAGATGTTCTTGAGCGATGCCACAGCCGGTATCTGCAATGGCAATCTGGATGTGATCACCACGTTGTTGGGTTGTGATGGTGATGGTGCCCTGCTTTTCGATGGATTGGGCGGCATTGACTAATAAATTCAGAAAGACCTGACTGAGTTTTTGTGGCATGCCCCAGACCTGCGGCAAGGCGCTGAAACGGCGCACAACCTCGGTTTTGTATTTCAGCTCATTCCAGCACAGGTTCAAGGTTTCTTCCAGCAGCTTGTTCACGTCAATTGCCTGGGGCTCTTCTGCCTCTTTGCGCGAAAATTTCTTCAGCCCCATGACAATACGGCGAATGCGTTCGGTGCCTTCGATGGAATCCTTGATCAGTTCGTCGAGGTCGGCCATGATTTGGTCGATTTTTAAACGGGCGCGCAAGGTGCGCAGCTCGGAACGCAGTTGGTTGTCACTACTGGCATCAATGGCACTTGCTGCCGTTTCGTGGAAGGCAATGATGCGTTTCAGATATTTGCTTAAGGAACCGAGATTGCTGGCAATATACCCGGTTGGATTATTGACTTCATGGGCGACGCCGGCCGCCAGCTGACCAAGGGAGGCCAACCTTTCCTGCTGAACCATGCGCCGGTAACTTTCATGTAATTCCAGGCTGCATTGAGAAAGGTCTTGCTCCAGTTGGCGGCGTTGCGCACGGTTTTCCTGTTCGAGGCGGGCAATACGCAGAGCATTTTTGACGCTGATGAGCACGTCTATGGGTTGAAAGGGTTTAACCACATAGCCAATGGCCCCTGCTTCGAGGGCCGTGAGAATCACATCGCGCTGGTCAACCCCGCTGCACATGACCACCTGGGTGTCCGGCCACTGCTCTTGGGTCTTTTGCAGCAGATCGAAACCACTCATACCGTCCATTCTAATATCGACCAACATCAGATGACAGGTATTTTTTTTCAGATATTCCAGGGCTTTTTCGCCGCTGTTGACGCTGGTGCACGGGATGCCCTCGCCTTGCAGAATCCGCTGAAGCAATTGGCAGACGAGAACTTCATCATCAACCACCAGCACCGCTGGAGTCTGGGGATTGCACTTCACCATTTTATGGCTCCATGCGGGTAGCGAAGATGCGGCGCAGCACTTTCGGGAGCTTTTCAAAAACTTCCGGTTTTAGCAGAACTTCGCAAATGGAATGCTGGCCTTCCAGGGAATCGAGGGCGATCTTTAAGCCCGAGCAGAGGATGACTGGAACCTGTGGCGCAATTTTCGCCATTTCGATGGCCAGCTCCTGGCCGGTGAGGCCCGGCATGGTTTGATCGGTCACCACCAGATCAAAGTCTTCGGGGTTGGCGCAAAAGAGCTGGAGGGCCTCGGTTCCGCTGGTTACGGCGGTCACCTGGTAGCCCAGATCTTCGAGAAATTCTTTGCCCAAAAGAGCCAAGCCTTCTTCGTCATCAACGTACAAGATTTTTTCGTCGCCACCACCCGGTAAAACATCCATTTTCTATGTCTCCTACAGGATTCTCTTCACAGTATACAGGATTTTCTTCACCGTATCGAAAAGCCGACCTCAAAACAATGTGGTTTTGCCCGGCAGGCAACGGACGCTCAGGGAGACTTTTTGGATATGAGCACGCTGATGTCCCGTTCAAAGGGATCAAGGGTGTAGATCCGGTTGATGGCTTCAATGTTCTCAGCGGTGAAAATGGTGCCTTTTTTCAGGAGCAGCACGCCGGTGCCCGTGTAGAGGTTATGCAGCAGCTGCATACCCTCTTCGAGGTCGATAGGCGCAAGTTTGCGTTCAATAAAGGTGGCACTGAAATCCATTACACTGAAAACCTCGGCCGCCGCGCTTTTAAAAACTTTTTTCAACGCGGGATCAAGGCGTGTGCCCCATTCCGCCTCAATTACAAGCAGGGCCTCGTCATAGGCGGCGGCTTCGACAAAATCGTGGAGTTTACGTTCAAAAAAATCGCCAACGGCAATCAGGCGGGCCCCAAGGGGAATGTTTTTGCCTGCTAAACCATCGGGAAAACCACTGCCGTCGAATTTTTCATGGTGATGGCGAATCATTACTCCCAGTTCGCGCAGCTCGGGAACCGGATCTATAGCTGCCTGGCCACGGATGACGTGCTGACGATATTCGAGCATCTGCCCGGGGTCGAGATGCTGCGGGTTTATAAGCAGCAGTTCATCGGAAAATGCAATTTTGCCAATATCGTGCAGTTGGGCAGCTGCCCGGCAGCGGTTGATTTCGTCACCCTTCAAGCCTAGTCCCTCGGCCATGGTGGCGACAAGTTCGGCGACATTGCGCGCATGGCCGGGGACTTTGCGATCGCGCATTTCAATCAACCCGGCCATGATAGCGATGGTTTCGTTAAAACTGTTGCGCAGGCGCTGGTTTTTTTCGGCCAGGCTGTCACTTTTGGCGCGAATCTGGTTGGTTTGTTCCATCACGCGCTGCTTAAGGCGTTGATTCCACTGGTGCAGTTCTTCTTTCTGCTGCGCAACCAGGGCGTTGAGGCGTTTATTTTCCTGGGTCAATTGATAATGTTTAACCGCTTCATCGACTGCCGCGAGTAATTCGTCATCCTGCCAGGGCTTGCTCAGGTAGCGATAAACCGCCCCCTGATTGATGGCGGCGATGGAGGCGTTGATGTCGGCGTAGCCTGTGAGGAGAATCCGCATGGTTTCGGGATGCAGCTGGCAGGCCTGTTTGAGAAATTCGACGCCGGTCATTTGCGGCATACGTTGATCAGAAATAATCAGGGCAAAGGCGGGCATGGTCTTGAGCAGTTCCAGCCCTTCGCTGCCCGAGGTTGCGGTATGGATTTCGTAATCGGTGCAGCTGGCGAGCAGACGACGCAAAGCCCGGGTAATGTTGACCTCGTCATCGACCAGCAGAATCCGGCCTGGATCTGCGATATTTTCTGGTGGGGAGGATGGCTGGTTGTTCATCGCTATCAGCTTTCCTGAGGGATGAGGGCGACGACCAGCCCTTTGGCGCTAAAGCTGTCGATCCGCCGTACTTCGGCACGGTATTGGGTGTATTTGATCTTCAAGGTTTGACTGACGTCCGTGCCTGAGCCCAGGCTGTCCACCAGGGTGTTCAGGTTTGGAGGAAAAACATCGCAGCGGCTGTTGCCCAAAGGGCCCATGCCGCCAACCGGGAAGATAGCGTGGCCCATGTCGTTACACTGGGCGATCATGCCCTCTGGGTCGATGCCGAAAACGGCGATGGGTAAAACGTCCAGCACCCCCTGGGCGACGGCCAGCACCCGGTTGCGAATTTCCAGGGCTTCGGTGCGCTGGGCAATCTTCTTTTCCAGGGTTTCGTTAATTTCTTCCAGTTCGGCATTTTTGTGTTTCAGCTCGGTAGTCAGATGAGCATTTTGATATTTCAATTCCTGATGCTGCAAGGCCACTCGCACGGTGCTGAGCAGGTCTTCATCGTTCCAGGGTTTGGGGATAAACTTGTAAATACGCCCCAGGTTGATGGCTTCGACTACGGCGGCGGTATCGGCATAGCCCGAAAGGACAATGCGCAGGGTATCGGGCCAGTTTTCGTACACCTGGCTCAGAAACTCAACCCCGTTCATGCCCGGCATCCGGTAATCGGAAATAACCAGGCGCAGATCCTCATGTTGTTGCAGAACCTTTAGCCCCGCTTCACCCGATTCGGCGAGGAAAACCTCATAGTTGTCTTCGTCCATAAATAATCGCCGCAGGGCTTTGAGAATATTGGGTTCATCATCGACACACAGAATTTGGATCAGCTCAGACATGGAGAGCGCCTTTCTCGCGGCAGGGCAGGCAAAGGGTAAAGGTTGTACCCCGGCCCACCTGGCTGTTGACCGTGATTTCGCCGCCGTGTTTTTTTATGACATCGTAGCTGATACTTAACCCCAGCCCGGTTCCCTGGCCCATTTTTTTGGTGGTAAAAAAGGGTTCAAAAATTTGCGCGCAGACCTCGGCGGGCATGCCGCAGCCGTTGTCGGTAATCGACACGTATTGGTTGTTTTCTGCCTGCCAGGTTTTTATCAGGATTTTCCCCTGCTTATCAATCGCTTGAACGGCATTTATGAGAATATTTAAAAAAACCTGGTTTAATTGTTGAGGTAAACAATAAAGGGGCTCAAGGGCGCCATAATTTTTTTCGAGATCAACCTTGTATTTCAACTCGTTCCAGGCAATGCCAATGGTGGTTTCCAGACACTCATTGAGATTAACCGCCTGCTCATTTCCCTTATCAAGCCGCGAAAAACTTTTGAGATCGAGAACGATTTTTTGTACGCGACTGGTGCCTTCAAGGGATTCCGAAATCAGATCACCGGCATCGTCGAGCACCAGGTCGAGTTTCAGCTGGCGGCGCTGCTGCTGCAATTCTGCAAGTTGTTCGGCGTTCGCGCCTTGGTGGAGCACCTGGGTTTGCAGTTTGATGTAGGTACGAATTTTTTTCAAATAACGTTCAAGACTGTTGAGATTGCTATTGATAAAACCGAGGGGGTTGTTGATTTCGTGGGCAACGCCGGCCGCCAGCAGACCAATGGAGGCCATTTTTTCGCTTTGCAGAATTTTCGACTGGGTCTCCTGCAGTTGTTGATTGACGTCTTGGAGGTGACGGGTCTGTTCATTGACCAGCACCTGCAAGCTGGCGTTGATTGCAATCAGCTGCTCTTCGGCCATGCCGGCATCGGTCATTTCATAAAAGGCCGCCGTCAGACAGCTGTCTGAGGTGTCGTTCAGGGGCAGACACCGCAGCTGAAACCAGCGATATTCTCCATCTTTGCGGTGCAGTTGCAGCTCTAAATTCCCCTGGCGATAATTCAGGCTCACATCCAGCAGCATCTGCCGCAGGGCCGCAAGCTGGCTCGCGTGGACAACCCTGTCGACGGCCAAGGGGAAATTCTGTTGGCCGGTAAAATCGCACCACCGCTGATTGGCCGCCCTAATCCGACCGTCTGCGGCCAGACTGGCGAGGGCGATGGGGGCATGCTGCCACAGGAGCCCAATGTCGTTGGGCAGAAGAAGTGGGGTGGGAAGGCTGTAGTTCTTGGCCGGATCCATCGCATGCCCCCATTAAGCCAAAAAATTTTCGCGGTTTTCATTAAACACCTGGCGAAAATTTTTCAAAAGTTTCGCCATCTGCTCCTGGTCGATCTTCAAGGCCTGTGCCCCCGGCCACTCGGTCAGATCACAGTCGGGAGGCGATCCGAAGAGTCCGAGCAGCAACGGGAATTCGCTCGCCAGATTGACGATGGCGGTCAGAGTACGAGTTTCATCATCTTCAATGGCGTTAAGCTTGTCGTCGTGGTGGTGAAGCGTCGTCAGGGAAATGATGTCAGACAGATTCCACTGTTCGATAACTGCGGCTCCCAGGGTGGTATGTTCAACGCCAAACTGTTTCTTTTCGCGCGCGTTTAAATCGCTTTCATTGTAGGGTTTGTGCAGCAGGATAGGGGCATAGATATCGCCCTGTTGATTGTTGAAGACGACGCGGCCTACATGCCGGAAGAGCCCGGCAATAAAGGCTTCTTCGGGGTCGATAACTTTCAGGTTGTACGCCAGAAAACGCGCCCCCAGAGCACAGGTCATGGTGTCTTCCCACAACAGCTGCTCGGGGGGGCCGAATTTTTTCTGCATGCCGCGCAAACTGGCGGCCAACACCAGATTTTTCAGGGTTTTTTCACCGAGAACAACAATGGCCGTCGACAGAGTTTTGACCTGGCGCGCCATGGAATAAAAAGAGGAATTGGCAATTTGCAGCACCCGCGCTGAAATGGACGGGTCGGCGGAGATGACCTGGGCCATCTCGTCTGCCGAGGATGTCGGCGCGTTCAGCAATTCCACCATGCGCGTCGCAATAAAAGGCAAACTGGGCAGGTTATTGATATCGTAGGTGATGTTCTGGAATTTATTTGCCATGGATCTTCTCCTGCTTGCCAGGTGGCGTAGACGCAAGCCGTTATGAGAGCTTACCAACAAAATGTTGAAATTCCAGTGCGTTTGAAAAAATATACAAAATGTCGTGCCGTGAGGCTTGCTCCGTCACCGCGCAGCCGCTAGACTGACTTAGCCCCTATGGTGGAGAATTTATGTCGCTGCTCAGCAAAGAAATAGCGTATCACGGAAAAATTCTCGATCTGGCGCGTGAAACCCATCGCCTGCCCGATGGCCGTGAGGCCTGTTTTGAAATCATTCACCACCCCGGCGGAGCGGCGGCCCTGCCGGTAGATCACGCGGGACAGTTGCTGCTGATCCGTCAGTTTCGCCCGGCGGTTCGTGGCACAATGCTTGAAATCCCGGCCGGGCGTCTGGAGCCGGGCGAAGATCCTGCAACTTCCATCCGCCGCGAACTGCAAGAAGAGATTGGTCGCAAGGCGGCCCATATTGCGTTGCTGGCCGAAGTTTACAGCACCGTTGGATTTTGTCGCGAAAAAATTTTTATTTTTCTGGCAACGGAGCTGGAAGTGACCCCCACGGCTCACGAAGAGCATGAATTTATCGAACTGGTCAGCCTCGCCCCCGCGCAAGCCTTCGCCCTCGTCGATGCCGGTGAAATTAGTGATGCGAAAACCTTGATTGCCCTCCAGGCGTATCGGTACCGTTTGGCGGTTCAATGATGTTTGCGCTGCCGCAATCTTATCTCAACTGTGAGCAACTGCCCTTTAATCGCGCCGCGCTGGAGACGGATTTTCACCTGCGACCGCCGACGGACGAGCTGCCTGACGAGGGTTACTGGTTAATGCTGCAAGGCACCCGCGTGCTGGTCACCGATGATTCCCCTGCCTTACCTCGGGGAGCCTGCCCCCTGTCGCCCGATCTTTGCGGGCCCGGGGTTTACATTGGCCAGTGGCGGCAACGCCCTTGTCGTTTGCTGGCGGTTCCGCGTGATATGCCGCTGCCGAAGGGCTTGCGTGCCCTCAATATGCTCGCTGCCGAGCCCAGCATGTCGTTGGCGCTTTTGTCCCTGGGCGGTTTGGGTAACGCCATTCTTCATTGGGAGAAAAGCAGTCGGTTTTGTGATAACTGCGCCGCGCCCCTGCAACGTATTCATGGGGAATGGGGCAAAAAATGCCCCCATTGCGCCGCCAGCCATTATCCGCGCATTCACCCCTGTGCGATTGTGCTGGTGCGCCGAGAGGATGAGCTGCTGTTGGTGCGCAAGCCCGAATGGGTCGCCGGGCGCTACGGCTTGGTTGCGGGGTTTGTCGAATTTGGAGAAAATCTGGAACAAACCGCTGCGCGCGAAGTCTTCGAAGAAACCGGGATTCGCATCGGGAATATCTGCTATCAAGGCAGCCAGAGCTGGCCTTTTCCCAGCCAGTTGATGAGCGGTTTTTGCGCCGATTATCTCAGTGGTGATATCTGCCTGCAAAAAACCGAGCTTGCCGAAGGTGGCTGGTTCAAACGCGACCAGTTGCCACAGCTGCCGCCACGACGCAGTATTGCTCGCTGGCTGATTGACCAGGAACTGACGCGACAAGCAAAGAGCTGAGTAACGGATTGTTACCGGAATTTTCAATCGGGTTGTCTCCCCGTTTCCCTGAGGGAATGCCTATGACTCACTGCTTTGGGGGAAAATGCTGTGGCAAAAACCAACTTCATCAGTCTTTTTCGTAAACAATTTCTTATTGTCAGCCTGTTCGCCCTGCTGTTGGGGGCTGGTGTCAGTTGTTGGGAATTTTATATTCATAACAACCCGACTACCTTGGTGGGTCGCTGGTTTGCTACGCGTGATTTTATTGATTTTTTCATCACGAATTTTTTTATCTGTCTTGCCCTGGCGCTGCTCTTTCAAGGGCTGATGTATGCCCTGTTTGCCCGCCAGGTGGCGGCACTGACCCGTCAGTTGGAGCAGGTCAAGAAGCAGCCCGATTCGCCTTTGTCCCTTAAGGTTGCTGATTTTCATCAGGATGACGAACTTGGGCTGCTGGCCAAAGAACTGAATCGTTTATGGAACAGTCGGTTGCAATTGCAGCAAAACTTAGCAGAACGCAATCAGTTTGTTTCTTCAGTCACGGCGATTTCGCCGGTAGGCTTGTTCCGTGCCGATGCCGCCGGGCGCTTGGTTTGGTACAATCAGCGCACGCGTACCCTGCTGGGTTTGCTGGGCCATGAACTGGGCACAACTGACTGGCTTGACAATGTCCACCCGTCCCAGGCTGAAAACCTGCGTGCGACCTGGCGCGACACCCTCAATGATTGCACCTCTTTTCATCAGGAATTTCTGGTTCAGGTGGCCAACAACCAGCGCCTCTGGCTGATGGGGGAGGCCACACCCCTGTGGTCTGAAGGTCGTTGTGAGGGTTTTGTCGGCACCCTGAGTGATATTACCCCCCTTAAGCTTGCGGTTGAAAACCTTCATGCCAGCGAAAAGCGCTATCAGGCCATTACCCAGACCGCCCCGATGGCAATTATTCTGCTTAGCGACCAAGAGCGGATCAGCTACTGGAATCCAGCGGCAGAGCAGATGTTTGGTTATTCCGCCGCGGAAGCTCTGGGGCAGAAGCTGAGGGATGTGATTCTGCCCGAGCAGAACCTTGAAGGCTTCAAGGAGATTTGTGCTCTTGCCAGTGGCGCGGCCCCCGCCAAGGAGCACTTGCCGCGTGAACTGAAGGTGCGGCACAAAAACGGCCAAAAGCTGCCCATCGAAATTTCCTCGTCGGCCTTCGAAATGGAGCACTGCCGGCATATTGCCCTGCTGATCACCGATGTCAGCAGGCGTGTTGCGATGGAAGCTGAAAAACATCAATTGCTCGAACAGTTGCGCCAGTCGCAAAAAATGGAGGCCATTGGCACCATGGCGGGGGGCATTGCCCACGACTTCAATAATATTCTCACGCCTATTCTGGGGTTTGCCCAACTCTTACAAGACAGTTTTCCGGTTGACAGCAAAAACTATGATCGCGTCGATCGCATTTTGACCTCGGCCAACCGCGCCAAAGATCTGGCCGGGCAGATTCTTTCTTTCAGCCGTAAATCGCGGGAAGAACCCCACCCGCTGCTGGCGGTGCCGTTGATTAAAGAATGCCTGAAATTGCTGCGCGCTGGGATTCCCACCTCCATTCAAATGGTCGAACGATTGACGCCTGAACGGTTGTGGATTGATGCTGACGTGACGCGGGTTCATCAAATTCTCATGAACCTGGCCACCAACGGTGTGCATGCCATGTGCGGATCCACGGGCATCCTCACCATTGAAGTCAGCCGCTGTTGTTCTACCAAGGTGCAAACCCAGGGAACCGGCGATTTTCTGTTTCTTCGCGTAAGTGATACCGGAACCGGCATGGATAAAGATCTGCTGTCCCATATTTTCGAGCCCTATTTCACCACCAAGGATCAGCATGAAGGCACCGGGCTGGGGCTGTCGGTGGTGAAAACCACGGTGTTGAAGCTGGGAGGGACAATTGATGTCAGCTCGGAGCCGGGGAAGGGAACCTCGTTTGAGGTGTTGCTGCCATTGATTAAAGACCCTGCCGCGCCCCAGGCCAAAACCCCTGCACGGGCTGCGCGCCCACGAGGCGCGGGTCAGTGGATCCTGTTGGTCGATGACGAGAAAAGTCTGATTAACATTGGCCGCGAATTTCTTGAAAATCTTGGTTACCAGGTCGAAACCACCACCAGCAGCCTGGAGGCCTTGACCATAATTGAGCGTCAACCCCAACTTTTTGCGGCGCTGATTACCGATCAAACCATGCCCGAACTGACGGGGCTGGAGCTGGCGGCAAAGGCCAGGGTTTCTTGTCCTGATCTGCCGATTATTCTTTGTACGGGACAGCTCCGGCAGCTTGAAAACGTTGATCTTGCCACCGCCGGTATTTTCAAAGTCATTGGCAAGCCCGATATTTTCAGCGACCTGGCCGAAACCCTGGCCGCTTGTCTGGAGCCTCCCTCCGTGGAAGGTGAGGCGTAACCCCCTGACCCCTCATTTGCCGCCCAGCAAATTGCTGATGCCGGCGAAAAAACTGTTGGCCAGTTGCTCTTTTTCGGCTTCGCTGGTTTCACGCGGTACTTCACTGCTGAGGCGCAGCAGGGTGTCGGCGGGGATCTCGGCCAGGAAGCGACTGGGGTCGCGCTGCGACAGGCTGCCGTAACGGCGGCGTTTCCGGGCCCCGAGCAGCACCAGTTGCACCCGCGCGCGGGTCATGCCGACGTAACACAGGCGTCGTTCCTCATCAATGTCGAAGGTTTCGTAAATTGATTTCTTATGGGGCAGGCTCTCTTCCTCCATTCCCACCAGAAAAACCACCGGAAACTCCAGCCCCTTACTCGAATGCAGGCTCATCAGGGTCACTGCGTTTTGCGCCAGTTTTTTCTCCTTGTCATGGCGACCGATCTGATCATTATCCAGCAGTGAAACCCGTTCCAGAAAACCAGCCAGCGAGGGTTCCGGCTCGCGTTCCAGGTAGGCGCCCATGGCGTTGACAACTTCGGCCTGATTTTCTATGCGGCGCCGGGCTTTTTGGGGATCGGTTTCCTGGCGGTAGAGTTCGGCTTCCAGTTTAAGTTCGCTCACTAACTGGCTCAGGGTTTCGACCATAGATTGGGGCTGATTGAAGCGCTTTCGGTAGCGGTTCAGCAGCTCAACAAAGTCTGCAATGGCCCCCAGGGCTTTGGTGGGCAGGCCTTCAATTTCGGCGGCCTGCTGCATAAGTTGCCACAAGGAGGTTTGGCTTTCAGCCGAAAGGCGGATCAGACGGTCGGCACTGGTGCCGCCGATGCCCCGTTTGGGGTAATTGAGAATGCGCAACAGATTGACTTCATCAAGGGGGTTGACCAGCACCCGCAGATAAGCGATCAGATCCTTGACTTCCTTACGGTCAAAAAACTGCTGCCCGCCAATGAGCACATAGGGAATATTTTCATAGCGCAGCTGTTCTTCAAAGGGCCGCGACTGACTGTTGGTGCGGTAGAGAATGGCAAAATCGCGGTATTCGAGCTGGCGTTTAAAACGCTCGCTATGAATGCGTTCCATGATTTGGCGTGCTTCGTCTTCATCGTCTTCGCAGAGCAGATATTCGACTTTTTCCCCTGCGCCATCGGCGGTCCACAGGGCTTTGGCGCGACGTTTTTTGTTGTGGGTAATCACCGCGTTGGCCGCCGCGAGGATATGACCGCTTGAGCGATAGTTCTGTTCGAGCTTGATCACCTGGGTGCCGGGAAAATCCTGTTCAAAATTGAGAATGGTCGCGACGTCGGCTCCCCGGAAGCCATAGATCGACTGGTCGTCATCACCCACGACGCACAGGTTGCCATGCCCGCCCGAGAGTTGACGCAGCAATCGATACTGCACCGGGTTGGTGTCTTGATATTCATCCACCATCTGGTATTGAAATTGTTGCTGATAAAAATGCAGTACCTGGGGAAATTCTTCGAAAAGGCGCACGGTCAGCAGGAGCAGATCATCAAAATCGACGGCGTTAAAGGCTTTGAGGGCCTTCTGGTAGCGTGGATAAATTTCAGCGGTTAGATAGGTGTCGGGTTTTTTGAGGTCAGGCTGAAAATTGGCCGCGTTGACCAGCCGGTTCTTAGCTGCCGAAATTTGCCACAGTACCTGATCGGCATCCTTGCTGCCGGCATCGCTCACCTGTTCACGCAGCAGATCACGCACCAGGCGCTGTTGGTCGCTGGCCGCGTAGATGGAAAAATTTTTCTTGTAACCTAGTTTTTCAATATGCTGCTTGAGAATTTGCACACACAAAGAATGAAAGGTGCTGATGACCATGCCTTTGCAACCCTTGCGGCCAACCATCTGTTCGACCCGTTCGCGCATTTCGCGCGCGGCCTTGTTAGTAAAGGTGACCGCAAGAATCTGCGTGGCGGCCACGCCAGCGTGTTGCAGCAGCCAGACAATGCGGCAGGTAATCACCCGGGTTTTACCTGACCCGGCTCCGGCCAGCAGCAGCAACGGCCCGCGCTCATGTTCAACGGCTTGACGTTGCTGGGGGTTGAGACTTTCCAGATCGAACATAGGGAAATTATCCAGTGAGAGCGCGGGCTGACAGGGCGCGTAAATTAGCACAGCAGGGCATAAAATGTCATGCCGGGTTGGGCTGATGCCACGGGTTTAAAGCTGAATAAAATTAATTTTAGCGCGTTGCATCAGCCGTTGCTTCTGGGAAAATCGCGTGCTAAATTACGCGCCATGTTGCGTATCTTTCTGTTAATTATTAGCCTTGTCTGGGCTTCTCTGTTGCTTGTTTCATGGAGTGGTCCGGTTGAATCCGGCGTAGCGTCCAGCCTTGACGTTCCCACCGTGTTCCATCCCTGATTTTAAATTCTGACCGTTTTATACAAAAAATTTTTGAATCGGTAGAACTGCCGGGTTTCGGTTTCAGGGTCGCAGGCACGGAGAATGCGCGCCAGTTTCGGCATACTGGTGGCCCCGCTCTGACGGGCCTGTTCAACAACTGCAATCACTTCTTGGCGGGTTAATTCTTTATTGGAAAAAGGTTGGTAAACCCGTTGCCAAAAGTCTCCCTCGCCCTGGGAAATTTGTTCAAAAATGGCGCTGGTGCCCGCTTCCCCGCGATGATCGAACTCGGTGGGGGGGTTCTTGACTGTGGATTCGCTCTGCTGATCGAAGGCCAGGCGAATTTCCTGGCTGTCGATCCGTTCGCCGCCGTAAAGCATGGCCCGTAGCAGAACACTGCGCAATTCGCGCATATTCCCCGAATAGGAATGGGTTGAAAGTAGATGTTTGGCCGCCCGGCTGAGTCGTGGTGCACGTCCGGCGGCAACTTCGTCGGGGCGATAAACCTGGGCGAGTCGCCCCAGAAAGTGCACGGCCAAATCGGGAATATCTTCACGCCGTTGGTTGAGACTTGGAACCTGAATAATCAGTTCGGATAAACGATGATACAGGTCTTCGCGAAATTGCCCGCTTGCGATCAGCTGGCGTAAATCGCGGTTGGTGCCGGCCACCAGCAGTACCTGGGCACGGCGCATGGTGTTTTCGCCCAGGCGGACAAATTCACCACTGTCGAGAAAACGCAGCAGCTGCACCTGGGTTTTCGGGTCGGCGTCGCCAATTTCATCCAGAAACACCACCCCGCCATCGGCCTCTTCGAGAATGCCGCGGCGATCAATGTGGGCCCCGGTAAAGGCTCCCCGTTTGTGGCCGAAAAGCTCGGAATAGGTGAGTTCGCCGCTGTAGGCTGCGATATTGCTTTTTTTCAGGGGCAGGGAT
>Ga0100387_10002187_pt1 | contig 16654 bp, 21 predicted proteins | sample CryGeymeta201511_FD_81547 | JGI IMG/M metagenome (GOLD analysis project Ga0100387, IMG submission 81547) | Groundwater microbial communities from Crystal Geyser aquifers in Utah, USA - Crystal Geyser metaG 2015-11 | ecosystem: Environmental > Aquatic > Deep subsurface > Groundwater | place... | reverse complement strand
GTAAGGAATATCCCGATTGTAAATTTTTTATATCAACTATCGGATGTTATGGTTGAGGATTTATGGAATCAATAAAAAACCAAAAGCAACTTAAAAATCTCTATGTTTTTACGCAGACAAAAACTTATTTGCCAAATACCCCAGAAGGATGATCAACGCCGTATTATGGCATATTGCTCAAAGCGTTGCAGGAAGGGAAAACATATGGCGAAGCAGTGTTTGAGGCAGATAAAATAGCGAATGAATTAAACTATTCAGATGCAGAATCATTTCTATGATGAGAATATATTGCAGAATTGAGGAAGCAACAAGAAGAAAGCAATAAAATCTAATTTAAATGAGAATAATCTCCCCACGAATGCAGTCAACCGATAACAAACCCACCGTGTCGTCTTTATTGTCGAAAATTGTATGAACTTCCAAAATAGATATCCTTTCACAACCTAGCGTAGGTGAGTCGAGGAGTACAACTGGAAAGCGTACATGCTGGTGAGACGGGGAAGTGTGTGTGTTCATCTTCCTCAAAGGGTTTTGCTGACTTTTGCCCTCAAAAGTCAGTCAGCGAAGCATGCGTCGCAGATATAAAAAAAGAAAAAAAGAAACAAACCTCCCGACCTCATTCCATTCGGCCACCCTCCTTATCAGGAGGGAAAAGTTAATGATTGTCTCCTGATAAGGAGAAGGGGCCCCACGAGCGTGGGGTAGAGGTTTGTTAACGCATTCACAGATTTTTCTTTGTCCTAACTTTTTCCTACTTTCCCCATTTTTTTCTGAATTCAAAAAAGTATCAATCATGCATTTGTACAAATAGCCTTGATTTCTTTTTGCTATTCGGTATAAAAATTTACACATTTAGTAAATCGCATGATTATTCACTTTGCAAACAAAGCATTAGAAAACATGTACTGCACCTGATATGCTACAGGATACAGTAATGAAATCGTCAAATGATTTATCAAAAAAATCGCCATCCTCAAAAACGCGAAAGACGAAAGAGATATAAGAGCTTTCACATGATTGCATTTTGAAAAGCTTAGCAATTACAGGAGAGGAGCGTATTCCATCAAAGTCAACGACCAGCGAAGAATCATCTTTGATATCATCAATAAGGACGAAGTGAAGATAATAGAAATTCAGGAACTATCAGACCATTATAATTAACAACCAAATAAGTCCGATATATAATGAGGAATTATTGAGTTGTTGACTATATAGGCTCGTGGGGCCTATACAAATAATTTATTTCCTACCACATCATCATGACCAAAGAAGGAGCTATCGCTTTCCACCCAGGAGAATACATCAAAGACGAACTAGAAGCCAGAGGACGAACTCAGAAAGACCTTTCCAATATCATCGGGAAATCTACCAACGAAGTAAACGAAATCATCACCGGGAAAAGGAATATCAGCCCGAGATGGGCATTGCTGCTTGCCGCAGCCTTCGGCACTTCCGAAGACCTTCGACTAGGCTTGCAAAAAGACTATGATTTATATAAAGCTAGAACAATGTTCACCGTCAAATTTCTCGACCAAATCAAACTGAAAGCCAAGAAACATTCGCAATTGGCGATGGCCTAGAGCTTCTGTTTAAAAAAAGCAACGATACATCGTCACTCTTAATATTCATCATATTTTCATTGTAAAATATCCGTATTAGCCCTATCAGCATAAAAGCTCACCAACAACGCCAACTCCTTTGTCCATATAACATTTTCTCAAGCCGTTTTATCTTTCTTATGGAAGATTAGCAAGGGAACCGTGTGATTATTCGCAGATATCATGACCATTCTATAAGCGACATCGCCTATGTAGAGCTTTAATTTGTAGATGGGATCTTTGAGATAAATTTTGTTGGACATTTTTTTGCTGATACGTTGAGCAAAAACAGGGTAGTCAATTTCCAGTTTCTTGAAATTATCTTTCACAAAATGCTTGAATGTTTCCGTGATCAGGATCTTCATACTACTTGTTTTTTAGCGTCCTTAAAAGCTTATTCACTCACGGCATCTTACCTATGATTTTTAATTCTTTCTTGTTGAATTTTTCAGTTTCACCAAAAGTCATTTGTTCAGATTCCTGTATAGACTTTTCCAACAACAAATCCAAAAAGCTAAGATATGATAACGTCTTTTTATCTACTTTGAATGGTACTTGAGTTACCGTTACATTCATTTGATTCCTTTTTACTAAGTAAAGTAACCATACTTTAATAATTTCCTCCCAATTTTCAATCAAAAAGCCTGAATTAAGTAATCTTTCCAAAAACTTGAAAAGAGAGGAGGAAAAACTACAAGTTGGAGAACAATCTTCCTACAAATGCAGTCAACGATTTTGGTTCTTTGCATATTGTTTGAGCTGGACTACATTCAAGAATAGGAAACCTAACTACGTAGCGAGGCATGCAAAGAACTAGCCCCTTTGATTACTTTCCCGGCAATGAGGGAAAGTAATGCCGGGCGCGTGCAAGCTTGCCCGCAGTAGGCAGGGCGCAAGAAGAAAAGAAATTTATTTAGTTATTACCTTCATGAACTACAAACACACGCAAATTGGTTACCTGATGATAGTGGTCACACTGGCTGTGCTGATGCTTTTCGAATGGGCTTATATAACGACTGCTCACGAGCCGCCATCAGTCGACTCAGGGAATAATCTTCTCACCACTGGCACTATGCTAATAGTTTTGTTTATCCTTACCTCCTTTACGACGCTTCAGGTACATATCGATAAAACATATCTCCACATCAAATTTGGCTATGGCATTTTTAAGAAAAAGTTTTCACTTAACGATATAGTATCCGCCAAAACCGTAAAAAATCATCGACGATATGGATGGGGGATCAGAGGATGCTTTTGGCCCAAGATAAAGATTTGGAGCAGGCAATTGTGAAGGCAATTGAGTAATTTTTATTTATATCATTTAACATGATAAGCCTATCATGTTAAAAAAAACGCAAAAATTTAACATGAGCTTGCAATCATGTTAAAAAAAACAAAGAAAATTTAACATGATAAAAAATCTCTTACTTTTTGGACATATTTGGCTATATATGGACATATACGTTTATATCCAAATCGATACCCATGACAAAACTACACAGACTCAGTCAAAGACTACAATTCCCCTTTGAGATCAACAATAAGATCTTCAAATTAATCTCTGAGATTGACGCACTCAGTCGTGAATTTCAGATTACCGAAAAATTATCACCTCAAACCATAAAAAGACTCACCAAATCCGTTCTTGTTACATCCACCGGTTCCTCCAATCGTATCGAATGAAATAAATTGAGCAACGAAGAAGTAGAATCACTCTACAGCCATATGAATATCAAAAAATTTAAGACAAGAGACGAACAAGAGGTCGCAGGATATCTTGAGATTTTAAGCATGGTCTTTGAATCTTATCCAGACATCAATTTCAGCGAATGAGTTATCTTACAGCTCCACGAAATGATGCTCAAACACGTTGAGAAAGATATCGGACATAGAGGAAAATACAAATTCTGACCAAATAGAGTAGAGGCGAGAGATTATAAAGGAAATCTTGTAAAAGTGATCTTCAACCCAACCGAACCTGCCCTCACTCCTATCGAAATGAGAGCATTAATTGATTGGGCAAAACAAGCATTCAAAGAAAAAGCTATTCATCCCTTATTGATCATCGCCAACTTTATTTTTGAGTTTCTCGCTATCCATCCATTTCAAGATGGTAATGGCAGAACCAGTAGAGTATTAACCAACTTATTACTTCTCAAAAACGGCTACCTATTTACGCCTTTTGTCTCTCACGAATCGCTGATTGAAAGCAAAAAGGTGGAATATTACAAAGTTCTAGCAAAGACTCAGCAGACATGGAAAACCAAACATGAAGATATGTCGGCTTGGATTCTTTTTTTCCTAGAAATTCTCAAAAAGCAGGTCAGCAAAGCAATTGAGCTATCCCACACCGACAATATCGAGATTCATTTATCCGATATTCAAAACAAAGTATGGAATATTATTCTTGCCAACAATGATATATCCAGACAGGAAATTCAGAAGAAAACAGGATTATCAGATAGTACTATCAAACAAGTTATCAACAAACTCATCCACATGAAAAAAATCGAAAGAATAGGAGAGACAAGATCAGTAAAATATAGAGTTTTATAATTGACCCATTCACCCATGCCCATGCAAGACATCATCGCGAAAGCCAGAGAATATGCCCTCAACGAAATCAAACTCTACGGGACACCAAAGAGTGAACATTTTGACTTAGCAAACGAAAAATGACAGATGCTGGCTAAGAAACTCGGTGCGGATAAAGATATTGTCATGCTCTGAACCATCCTTATGGACCTCAAATTAGGCGAATGCTTCAAAGAATGAAAATTGCAAGAACATGTCGCTAGAAGCTCCCAAGCCGCAAAGAAATTTCTTCAAGATTTTGATATCGCTCCAGAAAAACTTACAAAAATAATCTCCTGCATCGAACAGCATCATGGCACACCAAACTATCTTTGCCTGGAAGCAGAGATATGTGCAAACGCAGATTGCTACAGGTTTCTCCATCCTAGATGAGTCGTATCAGCATTCATTTTATTTGGCAGAAGAGACGAATCCACCGACACTGCTCTCACTCAAGTGGAGAAGAAAATGGATGAGAAATTCAGCATTCTTTCTTTACCTATCTGTAAGGAAGAATTAACTCTTTATTACAATCAATTCAAGAAATTTATTGCCGAAGCAAAAAGTGAATAATATTTATCTCATCCAATCATCCACATGAGACTCATCATTACAAGACACGGTGAAACAGAGGAAAATAAAGAAGGCATAATACAAGGCCATCTGCCAGGTAAACTTTCTGCTGAATGAATTGACCAAGCAGAAAAAGTAGCGCTGAGATTGAAAGATGAAAAAATAGATTTTATTTTTTCAAGCGACCTAGCAAGAGCCGCAGATACCGCACAAGAAATCGCCAAATTTCATCCCAATACGCCTATCAAATTGGTCGAAGATTTGCGCGAAAGGTATCTTGGAGAATTTCAAGGTAAAAGAAGAAGCGAAGTTAATGAGACAGAATCAAAAGATGAAGAACCGATGAAAGCATTATATGATAGAGCAGAAAAGTCCCTATATAAAATACTCTCAAAACACCACCAAGATACCATTTTATTTGTCGGACATAACGGGATAAATAAGGCGATGATAGCTGTGATTACCGGCAAAAAACATGAAGATATCAAAGATATCGAGAGACAACACAACACAAGCGTTAATATATTTGAAATAAATGAGAATAAAAATCATATAATACATGTTTTTAATTGCATAAAGCATCTAGAATAACTATGAAAAAAATCGCCCTCCTCACAGGCTGATCCAAGGAGAAAGAAATCTCTTTCCGCTCTGCGAAGAACATCGAAAACAATCTCAAAAAGACTCACAAGGTGGATATCTTCGTCCTTCCCGAAGACATCGGCAAATTTTTTGCTACGCACAAGAACTACGACCTCGTCGTCCCTATGGGCCATGGCGAATACATCGAAGACGGAAAAATCATCGGCTTGCTGGAAATTTTGAACAAAAAATATCTGCTCTCATCAGCAGAGACACATGCCATCTGCATGAATAAATACCTCACCAATCTCATGGTGAAGGATCTCGGCTTCACAGTCCCCGAGAGCGTTCTCGTGCAAAAAATAGACGACATCAAAAATATCAAATTTAAGAATAAATTTTTCGTAAAACCAAATCATGGTGGATCTTCAGTCGATACAAGCGTCTTTGAAAATGTGGCGAAGGCCAAAAAAACAATTACACACATTCTGACCTACGACGATGCTATCGTCCAGCAAGCAATTAAAGGAAGAGAGTTTACCGTATCCGTCATAGGGGATTATGATAAAAAGCCTCAGGCTATCGCCGTCACGGAAGTCGTCACCAAGAGAGAATTTTTTGACCATGCAGCCAAATATGAATGGAAAGATACCCAGGAAATCACCCCAGCGAACATCGACAAGAAAATGCAGAAAGAACTCGAAAACACAGCTCTCACCATCTATACAATACTAAAAATCAGAACCCTTTCCAGGATAGATTTCTTGTATTCCAAGGGGAAATTCTATTTCTTGGAAGTGAATACCATTCCAGGCATGACAGAAAAATCCTTCCTGCCACAGGCACTAGAATATCACGGCACCACCACAGAAAAATTTTTTAATGATGCAATCAAGAATTTATAATTGCGACTTTTTATTGCTGAGTTGTCATTGCGAGGAGCAAAGCGACCATTCTTCATTTCCTAATTTAGAATTATGACTATTGTACGAATCATCTTGGGACTCATCCTCACCCTCATCTGAACTGCCGGAGCAATCCTGCCAGTCCTTCCAGGACCATTATTAAATTACATCGCTTTGCTCATTTTGCAATTCACTGGCGGACATCCTTTCAGCACAGAATTTTTGATTCTCCGATGAGGAGTAATTGTTCTGGTAACCATTTTGGATTATGTCATTCCCGTGATATGAACCAAAAAATTCTGATGAACTAAATGATGAGTAACATGAAGTACCATCTGACTTATCATAGCTGTAATTATCCTCCCGATATTGTGAATAAGCATAGGACCATTCGGCATTCTTGGACTTATTGCGTGACCATTTCTTGGCGCGTATTTAGGAGAGAAGATGGCAGGCGGGAAGCACGCTCATGCATTGAAATCAGCTTTCTGATCTTTTCTATGATTTGCCGCTGGGACTATTTTGAAGTTGGTAGTTTGTATTGTAATGGGATTATATTTCGTTATTGAATCATTTAAGATCATTAAAGCAACGTTCTAAGAATTTTCTATCATCTATTCTCTTTTATCTATCATCTAAGTCTCCATGAAAAATACTCTCATCACCAAAATGATCCACACCGAAAATCAGAAAATCAAAAAGATGAATAGACAAGTCGTTGAGTCTATCAAGAACAACGAATCCATCACTCAGCAAGTGCTAGAAACCAGTATGGTGCCGCAATCTTTCTCAGAAAGATTAGCAGACAGGGTTGCCTCATTTGGAGGAAGCCGATATTTCATTGTCAGCCTTTTTGTCTTTATGGCTTTATGGATCATTCTCAATGTAGTCCGATTAAGCAACAGCGCATTTGATCCATTCCCTTTTATTCTACTCAATCTTATCCTATCTTGTTTGGCAGCTGTTCAAGCTCCCGTCATTATGATGAGTCAGAACAGAAAAAAGATCATAGACCGCAGAAGAGCAGAAAATGATTACCTTATCAATCTCAAAGCTGAAACACAGATACAGATGCTGGAAGAGAAAATTGATTTGATGGTAACCGAACAGATGAAGAGCCTCTTCAAATTACAGGAAGCGCAGACGACACTCCTCAAAGACATCAAGAAACATGTGAGCAAGTAAAGGCACATTGCATGTGTATCTTCTTTTAAGAACATAAAAAATCATGAAGTATTTCATCATCATATTCCTTTCCGTAATCTTCTACCTGAGCTACGCTCAGGCATATTTTTTTGGTTTGAAATCAGCAGACAATACTATCACCAACATCCAACAAATCCAAGAAAAATATAATCTCAACATCCCCGTAGTTTCCTTTATTTTTGATCCACGATGACAAGAAGTTAGAGATGTAATGAACGCACTCAGCGGAACATTGGGAACAGACAAAGTGTACCACATCACCATAGCACCGGAATCGCTCACTGCCAAAGAAGTAGCTGACGGAAGATTCGATAAAAAATACAGAATATTTTTCCAACTCATCAAAACAAATAAGCTGAAAGTGATTTTTAGGACTATGCACGAAATGAACGGTGGCCGATATCCACGGAGTTCCAATCCGGAAACCTTCAAGAAAGCCCGAGTTCATGTACGGAAACTTTCAAGAGAGGAGTGACTGACCGCCTGAAATATCCTTTTCGATTTTTCAGTAAATCATCGGGACATGCCGACCAAAGATCCACGTCCTTCACAAAATTCCAAACTCATACAGTGCAAACGGAAAAATAAAGAAGCATTACAATGTCCTACATTTGAGGATTATTATCCAGGAGACGAATATGTAGATATCATGGGATTTACCTTTTACAACCGAGGGAAAGCAAGCTACAATAGAGACCGATTGACGCCAGCTCAGATCGTCAACCAGAAAGGACGGAACACGCTCAAAAGGATCAAAGCATTTAATAAGCCGATATTCATCGATGAGGTTGCTACGACCGCGGTTCGATACGAAGACAAATACAATGCCAAGAAATCCCGCGAAGCGTACAAAACAGACAGCGCCAAAAAAAATAAACGGATCCGACAATTACAGCACCTTATGGATACCGAATACAACATCTTGGGATTTGTGTATTTCAACGTAGATTATACCAAGGGACTGGCCCAAAGGCCTATCGGCGAAGCAGACCGATCTGCCATAGACCTTACGACCAAGAAAATCTACCCAGCCATACTCGATGTCGCTCATGGCACCCAGCAGATCGTGAAGAGAAACCAGCTTATGAAATTATTTGGAGTCTGGCCAGACATATCAAGAAGAGGAAAAAATTTATTCTTGAATACAGGAGCTAAATAGTTATCAATTTTTGGAATCAAAAGAATAATCTTCTTAATTTTTTAGTTAACAATCAAAATATGATTTATCCAAAACATGTCGCAGTTATCCCCGACGGAAATAGGACGCGAGCCAAAGCTAATGGTAAAGATCTTCCACAAGCGTATATGACATCATATGAAAAAGCATTAGAGGTCATCAAATATACCTTTACCTACACCGACACCAAAGTATTCACACTACGATGATTGAGTACAGAAAACACCAAAAACAGACCCAGAGAAGAATTCAACTTCCTTATGACGATGTACAAACTCATAGATAGCGAATTGGATGATTTTTTGATTGCCAATAAAGTGAACTTCAAGACAATAGGAGATCTGAGTGCAATCACGGACGATTTCAAGGAATATCTCACGACCAAAGAACAAAGAACCAAATGCGATTCAGACAGATACCTGATATTTGCAGTCAACTATGGAGGAGGAGATGAAATCATCAGAGGAATAAAAAAATTAAATGCCCAGAATATAGACTTCGGACAGATTACAGAAGATCAAATAAGTAATGCTCTCGACCTATGAAACTATCCGCCTATCGAACTAGTAATTAGAACAAAAGGGGATGAGGCACAGAGGACTTCAGGATTTATGTCACGACGAATCGGCTATGCGGAATTGTATTTTACCGCCAAAAAATGTCCGGAATTTGAAGTGAAAGATTATGAAGAATCATTGAAACGATTTAACGCGATGGCGGAGAAACGCAATTTTGGTAAATAGAAAACAAAAAAGAAAACCCTCCTAAATCCTCCCTTCAAGGGCGGACTTTATTCCTCCCATAGCAGGGGAGGTCAGGTGGGGTAAAGAATTCTTTAACTCTTTAATCTAAAGTCGCCATGAAAATTTCTATCAACACAAACGATCTCATCGACATCATGGATATCGTCACGAGTTTCGTAGCAAAAAACGCAACCCTTCCCATACTCCAGAACATGTACTTCAAAGCCTCAATAGATTCGCTCGTATTGAGAGCTACTGATATGGAAAAATATGTAGAAATCGAAATGCCTTGTGCTGTCGTTGTCGAAGGAGCGATCACTGTCAATGCAAAGACATTCTCAGATATCGTCAGGACTATAGAAGAAAAAACTATCGAAATAAATGTTGATCAAAAATCACAAATCATGACTATCAAATCAGCTAAAGATGTCTTTGAAATCAACGGAATTGCAGCAAGCGAATATGTAGCCTTGCCCGATGTTCCCAAGGATAATTCCATCAGCTTGGAGACTTCTACCTTTGAACAAGGTATCGAAAAAGTCGAATACGCGGTGACTGAGAAAAATTTCAGCCCAGTCTTGACCGGTATTTTGTTGAGATCCAAAAAATCTGACGAGTGAAACAAGCTTACCTTCGTGGGAACTGATTCATTCAGACTTGCGGAATTCAAGACCGACAGCATAGGCGATAACAATGATTTCTCATTGATAATTCCGAAGCTCACGGTCACGGATATCCAGAAAATCGCTGAATTCGCTAAGGCTAACGAATGCGACGAAATCCAGATCCACTATTCAGAGAATCTCGTAGCTTTCCAAGCAAACATCAAGCATACGAAGATATTGGCGACTTCTTTGCTTATCCAAGGCAATTTCCCGGAATACGATAGAGAGGAAATCATGCCGAAGAATTTCAATACCAAGATCTTGGTGGACAAGAATCTCTGTGAAAAGGCCATCAGAAAAATCTGAATTCTCACCAGAGACATCAACAACTTTATCCAGATAGAAACTGACAAAGACAACATCATCATCTCTTCCGGTAAGACCAGCAAAGGAGCGTGAGTGACAAATATTTCTGCTATCATCGAAGGCGCACCGGTAAGTTTTGGCATCAATGGAAGATATATCACTGATTTCATCAGAGTTATGAAAAGGGACGAACTTCTTTTCAATGTCGTAGACAAGCAAAAACCGCTGATTATAGAAGAAAAAGACAACACCCAATATAAATATGTAGTCAGACCGCTGATAAACAGTTAAAAATTGTTAAAGATCGATAAAACTTGATAAAAATGGGATTACCAGTTTTTAACTATATTTCAAACAATTTTTATCCATTTTTATCGCGACCTGGTCTCGGTGTTTACCGGACAGCATTTATCAATTTTTATCAAATTTTTTTTCATGAAGAAAGGTTACACATTAGTTGAACTCGTAATCGTCATGGTTATCATCTGAGTCCTTATGCTGGCGTTCAGGAACGTTTTTCAGGTTAAAAACAAAGATTCATTGTACGGCGAAGCGTGCATCAATAATCTGTATGGAGATGTAAGCAACTATCTCTATTCAGCCATCACGAGCAAAGCCATAACTTCAGGTACAGATAAGATATATCCGACCATCTATTATATAGATTTTGATACAGCTGAAACAGGAAACGCTATACGTCTTGCCTATTCCACAGGCGGAGCGATAATCACAGAATCATATCTATCGCTCACCGGGACGGTCCCAAGCAATTATAACTGCAAAACAAACAGTTATTATATGATGCTCAGCGGACAATTTCTCCAGGTAAAAATCAATAAGGGGCTGACGGAAGATGTAAATCTACGCTCCATGAGCCTAAGCGGAGGAGGGATCATGCCGAGCACGTTTACCAGTGACGTCAAGTTTCTCCTGAAATACCCCGGCAGCACATGATATAAGGAATTAGGAAGATTTGAAGTGGATATAAGAACGCAGAGCATCAAAAGCAAAATGTGCTTAGCCATAAACAACACGTGAGATTGCAACAATCGGAATCAATAATACGGTTGTCATTGCGAACACAGTGAAGCAATCTAACCGACTTTATAGGTCCAGATTACCACGCGGAGCCTGTCCCGCAGAAGTGCGGGGCTCGTAATGACGGACCATTGTAACCCATAACCTTACATTAATTATGCACGACCAACAATCATTATTAGAAATGCCCAATTATGAAAACAACCTGATTTTCTACAAAGTCATGAATTATCCTATACCTACAAACTCCCAGTACCTTCTTTTCGAAAAGAATCTCGACCTTTGACCTTACAAACCTTCGACTTTACAGACCTTTAGTTGGTACAAACCGAATCCGTTCATGCATGAGTATATCCAATACATCGACAGATTCTGACGGCTTTACAGATCCATACCCTTCATCAAATCCATCTACCTATGTAATTCCATCTCTTTCAATGCGCTCAAGGAGGATTCTGACATAGATCTCTTTATCGTGACCAAGAAAAAGGCACTCCGACGTGCAAGATTCTTCAGCGTTCTGTTTTTTGTCTTTTTATGACTCAAAAGATCGCTCAAGAGGAAAACCAAAAAATTCTGCCTCAGTTTCTACATAACAGAGGATGCTGATAACCTTTATAATATCACGTTGCCCAAGACTGATATCTACTTCAGCTATCGGTTAGCACACCTGATACCCTTATATAGAGAGCAACAAACCAACATATATCATGCCAACAAACGATTGGTTAGCATACTCCCTAACTTTCCACAACAGCACATTATCAACATATGAAACAAAGAATTCAGAGGGAATGCTAGAGTAAAAAACATCCTTGAATTCCTGTTCTGAGGCCTATGGGGCAGATTATTTGAGATGATGATAAGACTCATCCGGCTGCCTATCATGATCTACAAAACAAAAAAACACCAGGAAGATTGACGGTGAATTATCATCAATAATCGCATCCTGAAATTCCATCTCGATATTAGGAGAAAGGTACGTCTCAACTATACTTTGCGAAAGAAGTGAATCCACAAAACCCTCTACGGAGTACGTGATTCTTAAAAATTTTAGCCCCCATCGAAGGGGGGTTTGGGGGGTAAGAAATGGTAAGCTAACTTATAGCTATCAGACTATGAATCAGGGTGTTAAAAACTGATAACCAAAGTATATCACAATTAGAGTAAATCTAATTGTTTTTTTGTATTCATTACATAAATGAGAGGATGGACAAATATAGTTCACTATCCAAATAAGTCCGAAATGTAATGAGGAATTATTGTGATAGTGACTACGGAGTTTTTAAATTTTTAATGGTCCTCTAAGTATGAAAAACATTAAGGCAGTTTTTGACATCGGAAACGATAGTATCAAAGGGGTAGTTTTTGGAGAAGATGATGGTAAAAATATCATTCTTGTGAAACAGATGGAGCCGACTCAAGGCTTACGCAAAGGGAAAATCTTGGATTCAGAAAATTTCGTCAACACCATCAATAAAGTGGCTGAAGGATTCATAAAAAAACTAGGTTGAGATTTCATCGATGAAGTATTTGTAAGCATCTCTCATCCTGAAGCGCTTGTACAAAGAGTAGTAGAGCAGAAGAGGATCATGTCTGATGAGATAGGAGAAGATGACGTAGAACATCTTTCCAGGGTTATCTCAGATATTTCTATAAAAAGCAATTTTGAGACTATCAAAATAGTTCCTGTCTACCGGATCATAGACGAAATAAAGAAGGAAAAGGATCCTATAGGAATGAAAGGGAAGAAACTCGAACTTGTAGCGGATGTCTTTATGCTTCCCAAGAATCTTTACAATAGCATCATAGAAAGTTTCGAAAGGATCGGACTCAAAGTGACAGACATCATCCCGAATATCATCGCTTCCACAGAGATAGCCATCGATTATGATCATAGAGATCTTGGTACTGTCCTCATAGACATAGGGAAGAATCAGAGCAGTTATGTCATCTATGAAGATGGATATCCGTTGGGATACGGCACTATACCTATCGGCGGAGAAGACGTCACCAAAGATATTTCCATAGGTATGCAGATCGACATCAAAGAAGCTGAAGATCTCAAAAGATCATATGGGACAGCGCTCTTGAGTAAGGATAATATGCCAGAGAATAGCCCAGTCGATATGTTATTCCTTTCAGACATCATCAACGCAAGATACGAAGAGATATTCAATAAAGTAAATAATCATCTCAAACAATTAGAGAAAGACGGCAAATTACCTGGAGGAGTACTCCTGCTAGGATGATGAGCAAAGGTACCGAATGTAGATTTATTAGCAAAGGATGTATTCAAACTAGCGACATTTTATGGAAAAGATACAATACTTGATTTAGGAGATCTATCATCCAACATCCAATTCACCAATGTGTTAGGCGCTTACGTACGATCAAATAAATATACTGAGTGAAGAAAGTGAAATTTCAAACTCAACTTTGATGTCGTAGGTAGTATAGGAAAGTTCTTCAAAGACCTTTTCTAGTTGATACTAACCAAGTAGGACAGGAATACCTCAAAAACTTTTCCAAGACTTCAGTCCTTTGAAAAAGGAAGATTGCAACCCTTCTTTACAAGCCATTGTAGGTAATTGAGGTATCTCCTATGCATCTAAAAACTCAAAACAAATAAGTAAAGACGCAAAATATTGCGTCTCTCCAGAAAACTTTTAATTCTTAAATTTCTAAATTAAATGACTATTCAAGAGATTAGACCTGAATTTATTCCTGGTGCAAAGATCAAAGTACTCGGAATCTGAGGCTGTGGAAACAAAGCTATCAATAGGATGATAAGCGAATGACTCGAAGGCGTGGGATTTGTCGCCATCAATACTGATGCGCAGGATCTCGCCGGCAATTTGGCGGATAAAAAAGTGAATATCTGACTCAATTTGACGAAAGGACTCGGAGCAGGATCAAATCCTGAAATCGGAAGAAAGGCAGCAGAAGAGAGCGAAGGCGAAATGAAAGCCATACTTCAGGATACTGATATGGTATTTATTACTTGCGGTATGGGATGAGGTACAGGAACATGAGCGGCTCCCGTGATAGCAAATATCGCCAAATCTATGGGGATTCTAACTGTCGGAATCATCACTAAACCGTTTTCTTTTGAAGGTAAAAAGAGAGAATTGAATGCGGAAGAAGGTATCAAGAAAATGAAAGAAGCAGTAGATACGCTGATAGTCATCCCAAATGATAAAATTTTCACCGTAATCGACAAAAAGACCACGTTCAAACAAGCATTCACTATGATAGACAAGATCTTATTCTTGGGAGTCCAAGGAATCTCTGATCTCATCGTAAGACCAGGAGATATCAATATCGACTTTGCAGATATCAAAATCGTTATGCAGAATTCAGGCAATGCATTGCTCGGAATCGGCTATGGCGCAGGAGAAAAAAGGGCAGTGGATGCGGCTCGCAAAGCTATCGAAAATCCGCTTCTTGAAACCAATCTCGATGGAGCGAAGAGCATCATATTCGCAGTAGCAGGATGATATGATCTGACGCCGACCGAAGTCAGAGAAGCTGCGGCGGTAGTAGAGGAGATTATTGATAGTGACGTAAATATGATCTGGTGAATGACCTTTGATGAATCTTATGAAGATGAAGTCAAAGTGACTATCATCGCAACCGGATTCGCTGAACAAAGCACAGACACCATCCTCAAGGTGCCTAGAAGAGATATTCTCGGCAGACCGACAAAAGAAGCTGAAAATTTCATCACCAGAGGCATCAAGAAAGACATCAACATAACAGATCCAAAAGCAGAAGATAAGGTGATAACCATAGAGGAAGATCTAGAAACACCAGCATTTATCAGAAGATCACTAAATAAAGAAAAGAAGTAATTCGACAGTCTTTCCGGTTCCGTAGTACTACGGGAGAGCTGGAATCTAATTAGGTAACATTAAGTCACTTTGTCAATCAAAAACAACGAATAAAAACGTAAAAATTTGCAAAACGCTGAATCGGAGGATATAATAAGAACGCATAAACGATCAAACGCTTAAACGCTTTATCGTTTCGTCGCTTTGTCGTTTTAACGTTTAAACGTTACATTCATGAGACTAAAAATTTCAACTCCAGACAAATCAGTGTACCAGGGAGAAGTAAGAAGTATCTCGCTACCAACGGATAGCGGTACGATAACTATTACAGAAAACAGCGCTCCTATGGTGACTTCCCTCAAACCAGGAATCATCAATATCGTTCCATTTGAGAGCACACACCTATCAGGCTACATCTTTTCCAAGAATGAAATATTGATCAGCATAGGTAAAGGTATGGCATTCGTAGATGGTAAAATCATCCGCATCGTAACTTCTTCAGCTACTACCATCCCCACAGAATCATTGGAATCGCTCAGAAAGAAAAAGGAAGCGTTGGAAGGAGAAATTATACAATTGAAAGCCAAAGGAAGCATCGAACAATTATCCAACAAGATGAATATTCTAGAAAAAATCAACGCTGATCTTCAACTCGAATCCATTTACAATCACGCTTAATTAGTAGTCTCCACGCACAGAAATAGAAAAAAGGCCTATGCAGATGGGTCTTTTTTTCAAAAAGAAAAACAAACCTCCCACCCGGCATCCAGTGGGTGCCGGATTCCCCCTCCTTATCGGGAGAGACAAATAAAAAATTAATAGTGTCTCCTGACAAGGAGAAGGGTGCCCTTTCAGGGTAGAGGTTTGCCAACAACAAACCATTTGTTTTTTCATGCTTTTCCATATAACAATTAACGTCTTTTACGTTTTTTACGTCTTTTACGATTTTCATGTACTTCGCAGTCTTAGGAAAAAATTCAGAGATAAGTATGGCAGAGCTCGAATACGCTCAGCCGAAAAATATCAAATCCATTCGAAACAATATCATCACCTTTGATAGTGATTTTCCTGAACACATAAAACAGCTAGGCTGAGTGGTCAAACGGGGCAGAGTAGTCGACAAAGAAGAGATGCTTGACCTCTTTCCCGGCAAAAAAATCATCGGCGTGAACGACGAAAATCTAGGAAAGAAACTCAAATCCGAATACTGAATCAAAAGATTTAAGCTCGTAAAACTCGCACATACCGACAAGGAAGTGAAAGAGAAATGATTGGAAATCATACAAGTCAGCAAAGAACAATTCGGCATTGTGGAGGGTTACCAACCGATATATCTGTATGAAGTCGTGGACTTCGAAAAACCTGCCCGCAGTATGCAGATGGGGATGATGCCAGCCAAACTTACCCACATCATGTTGAATATCGGCCTCTCCGTCATTGCGAATTCACACGTC
>Ga0100387_10002175_pt1 | contig 16691 bp, 13 predicted proteins | sample CryGeymeta201511_FD_81547 | JGI IMG/M metagenome (GOLD analysis project Ga0100387, IMG submission 81547) | Groundwater microbial communities from Crystal Geyser aquifers in Utah, USA - Crystal Geyser metaG 2015-11 | ecosystem: Environmental > Aquatic > Deep subsurface > Groundwater | place... | reverse complement strand
CAGCAGCGATTATTAAATGAAATGAATCATCAAATCAAATCTGCCTTTCACCATTCCGGGTGGATTAGGGGTGATCCGGCCAACGGCGGAAGGCTGGTCTATCAATGGAAACCCGCAACGGACCATCTGCCAATCCAGACGGTTTATGTTTCAAAAAATGTCATTTTAGACCTGTTAAATGATATGAACCTGACAGGGACGGAAATGAATGACACAGTGACGTCAAAGATTTCGATCGGGAAATTGGGTGAAGTCCTTGAAAAGTTGGATGGACTAAACCATACGTTGGGGATTTCATTTATATTAACCCCCGTTGAAGAAGCATCAGGGTTGCATCATTACAAATTGATCGTGGGTTTCTGAACGATAAATGATCCACATCATTTCCGGGAAATACAAAGGTCGAAAATTCACTGAGGGCAATATTCCCGGAGTTAGACCCACGTTAGCGAGAGTAAAAAAATCGGTCATGCAGATTTTAGAACCATTCGAAGGGAAAACAGTTCTTGACTTGTTTTCTGGGGTGGGTACTCTTGGCATTGAAGCATTAAGCCGGGGTGCCGATAAAGTTACTTTTGTCGAAAAGGATTTCCGGGCGGTGCAGTACCTGAAGAAAAACCTTTTGACGATTTGTTCAAGTGAACAATTTAGTATTATAAAAATGGATGTTCACCGGTATCTGAAAAGGAACCGGGATCAGTTTGATATTATTATCGCTGATCCGCCGTACAGTCAGGTTGATTTCCAGGCGCTTTTAGATGATGTAAAACCTATGCTCAATTCAAATGGGATATTTTGTATGGAAATGAGAAAAACAAAAATTGAAGGAAAAGAATTTCGCATCAAGTTGTATGGGAGGACGCAAGTTGTATTTTGGGAAAGTGGTTCATGAAAATTGCGGTATATCCAGGCTCCTTTGACCCTATTACGTTTGGGCACATTGATATTATTGGAAGAGCCGCATCGCTCTTTGATGAAGTGATTGTTGCAATTGCAAAGAACCACGAAAAAGTTTCTCTCTTCACCGTGACGGAGAGGGCGGCGCTCATTCAAAAATCAATTGAAAAATGGAATAATGTAAGCGTTGACCAATTTAGCGGTCTTCTGGTGGACTATGCAGTGACGAAAAGCGCCAATGCGATCATCAGAGGTCTGCGGGCACTTTCAGATTTTGAATTTGAATTCAAAATGGCTTTGATGAATCGCACTTTGAAGGATGAAATAACAACTCTGTTTCTTATGCCGCATACAAAATACACTCACGTTAGCTCTTCATTGGTCAGAGAGGTGGCGTATCATCATGGAGATGTTTCAACCCTTGTCCCGGATTTTGTAATATCCGCCCTGAAAATAAAATATGATACTGAAAACAGAATCTAAACCACATCAGGCGAATCAGGGTCAGTCCATGACCCGTTTTGTCATTCCTGAATCCACGGATTCCAGGGTCGTCGATGCACAAAAAATGGTACCGGATTTTTCTACAATCATCGGGCATGAGATGTTTGCCTCCCGAATCACCGATTATCTTGTATTTGCCGGCCGAAAGCCTTTTGCAAAATCCTGGCCCCTGGGGCTGTTGGAAAAGTATCTCGGGCATCCTCTCCATTTGGCGGTCATGGCGGTTGCCGCTGAGGATGCCGATCACCTGATATCCGGTATTCAGTATTCACAGAATGATGTCATCAGGACCGCAATCAGGATTATTGGTATTCGTAACAGATATAAATGGGTTTTCAGCACCACTTTATTGATCTCTCAGACCGGAGATCGAAAGTTTACCTTTGCGGACTGTTCAATAATACCCGAACCGACACCTGAACAATTGTGTATCATTGCATGTGAGGCAGCCTACAGCCATGAAAGACTCACGGGAGAGACTCCTGTTGTAGCATTCATCTCGTTTTCCACAGAGGGTAGTTTTTCTCACTATCGTGTGGACAGGGTCATTAGGGCACTTGAACTTTTTCAAAAAAAATATGCCCACATTTCCGCGATGGGTGAAGTTCAGGTCGATACGGCTATCTCGCAGAAAGTCCTTGCGCATCAAAACAACACGAAGACCCTTTATGGTAAGGCAAATGTGCTTATTTTTCCAAACCTGGATGCGGGAAATACAGCTCTTCAATTAACGAAACAATTAGGAAGATATCATTCCGCCGGATCATTTATACATGGTTTAGAAAAACCAGTAACGCTCATGAGCGCCCACTGTAGTACTGAAGACATATTATTTACTTTGCGGTATGCATTAAAATTAGAAAGAGAACATGCCAACTTACAGTTACAAGTGTAATCAATGCGGTCGCTCATTTTCAGTCATTCAGAAAATGTCGGATCTCCCGGTGTCTTCCTGTAATATCTGTAATGGCAGCGTAAGCAGGTTGATCAGCGGTGGAACCGGGCTTATATTTAAAGGGAGCGGATTTTATCTGACTGATTATGTGAGAAAAAAAAATGCCGATGATGAAAAATCAAAAAAATTGATACCTGTAGAACCAAAATCTACCTCAGTAGAAAAAAAAACAAAAGGAAATACCAATGTTAAAAATTAATATACCGACTTTTGGTCAAAAAATCGTGATGGATAACGGAACACTTAAGGTTCCGGATCACCCGATTATTCCATTTATTGAAGGGGATGGCACCGGACCTGATATATGGGCTACAACCGTACGTGTGTTGGATGCGGCTGTTGAAAAAACGTATCATGGTAAACGAAAAATCGCATGGGTGGAAGTATATGCCGGAGAAAAATCTAACAAGGTGTACGAACCCAACACATGGCTGCCGCAAGAGACATTGAACATGATCGATGAATACCTGGTATCTATAAAAGGTCCCTTAACAACACCGGTTGGCGGTGGAATTCGATCGATTAATGTGGCATTACGTCAACAGTTGGACCTGTACGTCTGCTTGCGTCCGGTTCGATGGTTCAAAGGTGTCCCTTCTCCTGTAAAAGCGCCTGAAAATGTCGATATGGTAATATTTAGAGAGAACACTGAAGACATTTATGCCGGGATAGAATTCGAAGAAGGGGATCCCCAAACCATTGAATTCATCAAAATTCTGAAAGAAAAATTTGGTTCAAGATACATGAAGATCAGATTTCCCGAAACCAGCGGTATTGGGATCAAGCCAATTTCAAGAAACGGAACAGAACGGCTCGTCCGGGCAGCCTTGAATTACACCCTCATAAATAACCGAAAATCCCTTACCCTGGTTCACAAGGGGAATATCATGAAATTCACCGAGGGAGCATTTAAAAACTGGGGATATGAAGTTGCTGAACGTGAATTTGGTGATAAAGTTTTCACATGGGCGGAGTATGACCGAATTAAAAATACCCATGGCGTTCAGGCAGCAGATAAAGCTCAGGAACATGCCCTACAGTTTGGCAAAGTGATCGTAAAGGATGTGATCGCCGATGCGTTTCTTCAGCAGATTTTAACCCGTCCAAAAGAATACGACGTCATCGCAACAATGAATCTTAATGGTGACTTCATTTCAGATGCGTTGGCTGCGCAGGTTGGCGGTATCGGTATCGCCCCCGGTGCGAATATTAACTATGATACCGGTAAATCCATTTTTGAAGCAACACACGGTACTGCGCCTAAATATGCCGGCCAGGATAAAGTAAATCCCGGTTCTCTGATATTATCCGGGGAAATGATGTTTCGGTATATGGGATGGACCGAAGCCGCAGACCTCATACTCAGGGCAATAAATAAAACAATCAGCGAGAAAAAGGTCACGTATGATTTCCACCGATTGATGGAGGGCGCTGTCAAGTTAAAATGTTCTGAGTTTGGAGACGCTTTGATTTCAAATATGGATTGATCGAACCGGGTTTAATCCATATTCAAAAATACCAGATGATATTCGGCAGCGCATCTTAAAATGATCCCGCACCAGACCATCCCTGTTTTTGGGGCATTGTGGTGGGAGGCAAATGTAACGACTGTCACTGTTATCCTTATGATTTTGATATGGGGAAAGAGGAATACCGAAATCCAAAACCGGTATTTGTCCATGACTATCGGGATAATCCTGTTAGTCCGGTTTTTTATGATGGAATGGTATACCCGGCATATTGGATTATGGACAATACAGTCTAACCTGCCGTTGCAGATGTGTGGAATCTCCGCGATTCTATCCGGTATTGTCCCATTATGGCGAAATCAGACGGCTTATGAGTTTCTCTATTACTGGGGAATCCCCGGTGCATTTCATTCGATGATCACCCCGGAGTTTACGATTGGAACGAAAGGTCTGTTGTTTTGGGAATATTATTTCAGCCATGGCGGAATCATCCTGTCCGCATTATTTCTGACGTTTTACCTGGGGATGCGCCCGGGGAAAGGATCCTGGTGGAAAATTTTCCTCTGGACTCAACCGGTGCTGTTGATCACTGGTGTGATCAATTATATCCTGGACGCAAATTATATGTATCTCTGTATACCGCCAGAGGTGAACAATCCTTTCGTCATCGGCGCTTTTCCTTTTCATTTGATATCTCTGGAATTCGCCGGTATTCTTCATTTTGGAGTGATGTACATCCCTTTCGGAATCAAATACCGGAAAGGGAAGATGCCATTGCCGGAGCTTCAATGACCAGGAATCAGTTAGGGGAGATCGGTGAGGGAAAATGGCTCCTTCAACAGTTGATAACTCAGACATTTCGGGATGGTTTGGTCCCATAGAGAATTTGTAGAGCAACTATTTTGAAATTTATTGATCAGGCAACCATTTATGTGAAAGCGGGCGACGGTGGTCACGGATGCATCGCATTTTTGCGTGAAAAACACCGTCCCAGAGGTGGACCTAGCGGCGGCGACGGGGGTCGTGGCGGAAATGTGGTTCTTGTGGTAAATCCTCAATTATCGACTCTCCACGATATGACATATAATCGGCATTATCGGGCAGGCAGGGGAAATCATGGCGAGGGGAACAACAGACACGGGAAGAATGGTGAAGACGTGCTCATACCGGTGCCTCCCGGTACGATCGTAAAGGATTCAGATACACACCAGGTCATTTGTGATCTCACAAGTCCTGACGAAATGTTTATCATTGCCAGAGGAGGCAACGGCGGATTTGGAAATGCCCGATTTAAAACCCAAAATAATACCGCTCCCAGAGTGGCAAATGATGGTCAGACCGGTGAAGAGAGAAACATTGATCTTGAACTAAAAGTGTTGGCTGATGTTGGATTGGTCGGCTTCCCCAATGCAGGAAAATCCACATTCCTTGCCGCTGTTTCCGCTGCAAAGCCAAAGGTTGCAGATTATCCGTTTACAACGCTGGTACCCAACCTCGGGATCGTGAAGTTCGGTGACTATTCATCCTTTACCTTGGCGGATATCCCCGGCTTGATTGAAGGCGCTAGCGAAGGGAAAGGTCTTGGAAACCAGTTTCTCAGACATATCGAACGTACCCGCGTTCTTGTTTTTCTGATTGATGGAAACGAAAATATTTCAGAACAATTTTGTATGCTAAGAAAAGAGCTAGAGCAGCGAAACCCGGTTTTGAACAGTCGACCTGCAATAATTTTACTAACAAAAAAAGATACCTGGCAGAAACCCTCAGGCTTCAATCCTGAAGCCTTAAACCATATCCCTGTGTTGCCTGTCTCTTCGGTAACCGGTGAGGGTATACAGGCTGCCCTTCAGCAAATTGTAACATTGTTCCGGATGATTCACAATGTTACCGAATGATCAAATCATCAGCCTCGCTGCCGTAGAGGGTGTGGGACCGGGAAGAATCCGGTCTATCATGCGCGCCTTCCCGGATCTGGCTGATATCCGAAAACTAAAGGTGAGCGATCTCGTTCAGGTTGATGGGGTTTCCCACGATATCGCCGGAAAAATTCGACAAATAGACTTAAAAACCGGTCACGATGCAATCGATAACATTCATCGCTACGGTGGAACCTACCTTACATACTGGGATGATACCTACCCTGAACCATTACGGTCCATTTATGATGCACCCATCGGGATTTTTGTTCTTGGAACCATTCCTGAACTCCACTATGTCGCTATTGTTGGAACCCGGAAACCGACATCCTATGGTAAAAAAACCACCAAGGACCTGACCATTTCGCTGGTCCTGGCCGGCGTAGGTATTGTGAGCGGATTGGCGCGGGGGATCGACACCATTACCCATCAGACAACTTTGGATCAGGGCGGCATCACCATAGCGGTATTGGGAAATGGGGTGGATATATGCTATCCACCGGAAAATCACAAACTCAGAGAACGGATCATCGAGACCGGTGCAATTATATCCGAATTTCCACCCGGAACACCACCGGACGCCCGGCATTTTCCCCGCAGAAACCGGATCATCAGCGGCTTATCACAGGGGATTATGGTTATTGAAGCGGGAAAAAAAAGTGGCGCACTGATTTCCGCTTTGTATGCCTTGGATCAAAATCGCGAAGTGTTTGCTGTACCGGGGAGAATCGATAACCCCGTATCTTCTGGCTGCCACAGGTTGATCCAGCAGGGTGCAAAGTTAGTCACATCCGTCGATGATATTCTGCAGGAACTTAAACTCATAAAAGGTCCTGAACAGGTAACGTTGCTGCCGGAGTTATCCATTGACGAAAGACGTATTTATGACGTGTTGAACTCAGATGAAATTCATATTGACGAAATATGTGCCAAACTTCGAATGGATACCCCGGAAGTTCTTTCCCTGTTGCTGATGCTCGAACTGAAAAATCTGGTCGTCCAGCAACCGGGTAAATACTTTATCAGGGCATAATATTTTCGGATTAAAACCATTATGAAAGCAAATTCCGGTGAGTGGTGAAATATTTTTCTGCAGTTGTCTAAAACGGCAGTAATAATTATGTATGAATTCAAAAAAGAATTCATAGGGTAAATCCTTCATGCCTTCCCAGCGTAAAGTCCCCGGTTCTTCCGGGGACTTTATTTTATTACTGTATGACTTTCGTAATAAGTTTACCTGAATTATGCAGACCATTTTTATACTTCGACAGAATCATCGGATGATCAGGGTATTAATTTCTTTGAAAAGAATATGGATCCGAATAATATTGTGTTTGTTCATCACCATGGGCTGCTCTCACCGTGTTATTGTCACGGACACATGGCCGGACGGCAAACCTCAAAGATCTGAAAAAACAATGAGGGATGGACACAAGATTGAATACTCTTATTATCCCAGTGGAAATTTAGAGTTCAAAGCGCTGTATTTTAACGGGATGCTTGATGGCCAATCAGAATACTGGGATGATAACGGCAACATCAAGTCGGTATCAACCTATTCAGCAGGTAAATTGCACGGATTGTGGCGGCAGTACCATCCAAACGGGAAAATCATTCACACTGTGGGATATTTTCACGGTCAAAAGGATGGTCTTGAAATTTGGTACTGGGAAAACGGTCAGAAAAAATCCGAACAATATTTTGAATTTGACCAACCAGCTTCAAAATTAAAACGGTGGGACGCCCATGGTAAACCGCTCAATTGAAGTATATTTTCGTTTTCACCATTCTGAACAAAAAAATTTGAACAAACTCTCCACCTTATTGTTTGTAAATTAATCAACCTAAAAAAACAGGAGACAAAATGAGAAACCTATTTTTACTGAATCTTTTCACCAGCATTTTGGTGGTGAGTTTTGTATTTCCGGTAGACCGAAAAGACGATGCCTCACAATCCAATAAAGATCAATTTAAAATGGAATCACAAAAATTGAAATCAGTCTATTCGGAGCGTGAAAGTAAAATTAATCAATACTATGAAAATGAAGTTAAACAGCTAAAGATCAGGCAAAAAAACGAATTACGTCAATTACATCAGGAGATTGAGAAAAAATTTCAGGAACTGGAGGCGCGGTATGACATCAAAAAATCAAAAATGGATGGATCTTCAAAAGAAACCAAACCTGCGAAGAAAGCCAAAAGTTTGAAACCGGTGAAAAAGGAAGGAGAAAAATCCTCATCTGTAAAGAAAAAGGAAGGAGAAAAATCCTCATCTGTAAAGAAAAAGGTAAAACCTGGCGCTAAATGAACCGGGAACGATACTAATTCAAATATTATTTATATCAAAAAAAATGGAAATCATCGCATACCTGTTACTGCCTCCAGCGCTATTTTTTGGGTTAGGATTGATCTTTTTTGAAATGATTAAAACCTTTCCTGAAGGATTGGCGGGGATTATTATCCTGCTCACATTTTCACTACTGTTCATCAAAGTACCTTGGGAAAGATTACGGAATAAAGCAGACGATCATTATCAAAAAAGCGTTGTTAAATATGAGTATAAAACGATGATTACCACACATGATTCATTTGAGGATCATGAAATATCCGAAACACAAAGCCTGGTAAAAGGGAATACTGTTCACGCCAGGCATTTGGGTAAAGATATTGTAGCTTTATTCCGAAACTTGGTTGGGAGAGAAATACCGGAATACACAAAAATGTTGGCAGAATCCCGTGAACAGGCTTTTGACCGTATGGTGGAAGATACCCGGCAATTAGGAGCAGATGGAATTGTATGTGTTCGTTTCACCACCTCAGCTGTTATGCAGGGAGCGGCAGAGATTCTTGTATATAGTACCGCCGTCAAATTGATAAATATCTCCTGATTTATGAGCTGTTGTTATACGCGGGACCCGGCTCACACCTACAGACTTTTACCCCCAAATCCTGCTCATATAAAGGAAAATTGCCGAATGCATGCCATATTTTTTCTGGTGATCGGAAGTCTGGCGTTTGCCAGTCTTCAAACCGGTGCGGTATCCCAACCATTTGCAATGAATACCGGACGAAATGGTCTGCTTTCAATTTCATTCAATCTCCCCGACTCATCCATTACAACGGCGAACGGATATTCAAAAATCTGTCCCAGTCATGAGTCAAGAACTACAGAAGATTCACAACCTGACTTCCCCGTATATACCACGATGATCCAGACTGACCCTGGGAAATCCTATGACGTTGAAATGATCGTAACCAGGTCCCATCAACTCTCCGACTTTTTTCCATTACCCTCGAAATCCGGTGGAAACCCTGAATCACCGGACCTGTCCGGATTTGAATATCCTGCAGACCAGGGTATTTTTCCGGCGCAATTTCTCCGATCGTCAAACCCGATGGTGTTGCGGGGGAATCATCTCATCCAATTGAGTATCATCCCGTTTCGATATCATTTTGATTCCAAATTATTAGAAGTGATTGATGAAGCTGAAATTCAGATTACCGAGTTGAACGTAACCGCTCCTGCCGTCCCTGCAATCCGTATGAGATCAAGAGCATTTGATCCATTACTCTCCACCATGGTCATCAATTACATACCCGGCGACGACAATGAATATCAACAGCCTTCTATTTTGTATATTTGTGGTGGAAATGCCTTAAGCAATCCGGCGTTTCAGAATCTCCTGCAATGGCGCCGTGAGAGGGGGTACATTGTCTATACGGCTGAAACATCCGACATCGGTTCCAATGTACCTGATATAGAAAATTATATTCATGATGCATATAACACCTTTACACCTTCACCTGAATTTGTCGCCCTGGTGGGAGATACGGGGGGACCCTATGCCATTCCCACCTACTATGAACATTGGTCTCTATGCAGTTACAATGTTCCCTGTCTTGGCGAGGGTGATTTCCCCTACACACAGATAGAAGGGAATGATCTGCTCCCGGAGATGTTGATCGGCCGAATCTCGATCCGGACGAGTACGGATCTGACCATCATCTCCGCCAAAATCCTGAACTACGAAAACGGGGTAGATAATTATCCGGGGTGGTATGAAAAAGCCGCTTTGGCTGCAAACCCGGAGATTTATGGGAATGGTTTATCCATCGTGACTACAAGCGAATATATCCTTGATTTGATGGAAACCAATGGCATGGAAAATATAACCCTAAATGTCCAACCCAACATGGCCGCACTATCTTATTGGATGAATAATCAGCTGAGTCAGGGCGTGGCATTTATGAATTTCAGGGGATTATACGGTCCTGCCAGCTTCGATATTGATATTATCATGGACAACCTGCAATCCCGCTCGATGCTGCCGTTGGTGACCTTTATCACCTGCGGAACCGGAAGTTTTGCGAATGAAATTTCGGCTCCGATTGAACGATTGCTGCGGTCAGGGACGAGTGCATCAAATTATTCTGGTGGTGTCGCTGCCATCGGGACAGCCACATTGGGGACTCACACCCCCTTTAATAATATCGTCGATATGGGTATCTATCATGGCATTTTTTCAGAAGGTGTGGAAACCGCCGGTGCCGCCCTTGCTGCCGGTGAACTGGCGTTGTTTAATACATATCCTGATAACCCGTCCAATTATGTGAGTATTTTTACACACTGGAACAATCTTATGGGTGATCCTGCATTGACATTGTGGACCGATACACCGGAATCCTTCATCGTAAACCATCCGGATAATCTGATGCCCGGAAGTGATTTTTTCAGTGTGACAGTCCGGGACACCGCTGGTATGCCCCTGGAACATGTCATGGTCAGTATCTTACCCGAAACCGACAATTCTGCGATTCTGAAATTAACCGATGCGTCCGGAATGGTCCAAATCCCGGTCACGGAAGAGATGAGCGGGAGCGCCACTGTCACCGTCACACGTCGGAATTATTATCCGTCCCAGACTGCGGTACAGATTTACCCGCCCGGGACAAATATAATGTTAACGGCTCCGGTTATAGTAAATGATCAGGAAACCGGCAACGGAGACGGAATATTAAATTTGGGTGAGTCTGCCCTGGTATCGGTTCCATTTTTCATTTCGGGTGGGGATATCCCTTCCGGTGGAGCTATAGATCTCACCGCACCGTTTGCAGCGGTCACAGGCAACCCCTGTGAGTTTCAGTCGGCTGTAGACGGATCCACTCTAACCTGCGAATATGGGATAACCGTTTACCCGGATATCACACCATTCAATGACCTAAAGTTTGATGCACATCTCACAGACCTGGATGGTCATGAGTGGGAGATCCAGGTGCCCGTTACGGTTATCGGATGTCAAATGATCATCTCGCAAACCCAGCCTTTTAATCCCGAAAATGGGGTGCCGGGGATGGAACTATCCCTCAATCTGGCGCTCACCAACATGGGAATGCAGGAAAGCGGAGCGATTGTCGGACAAATTCATTCTGATAACGAATTTGCGATAACCATCATCTCCGGTGACATCGCATATAATTCGGTTCAACCGGGGTTGACCGCTGAACCGTTGGTAAGCCCGGTCATTCATATTGCCGGTTCATCAATTTGTGGGTCTACAGAAGATGTTGAGATTTTACTGATGACAGAATCGGGCGCATCAGCGACACTAACCCTTCCCATAACTTTCGGGGAGGGGACACCCGAAGAACCGGTTGGACCTGATGAGTACGGCTATTTTATCTTCGGGAATGAAGATCGATATCATCTTGCACCTCAGTATATGTGGAAAGAGATTGATCCGGCATTGGGCGGATCCGGCACATCCCATCAATTAGTTGACTGTGGTACCGGCATGCCGGATTACCAACTTCCGGCGCAGATTGACCTGCCCTTTCCTTTTCGGTTTTACGGGGTAGAGTACACGACGGTGAGTGTGAGTACCAATGGATGGTTTTCCTTTGGGAGTACAAATATGTCGTCCTTCAGAAATACACCGGTACCCGGCGCTGGGGGACCATCACCGATAGTTGCCGTCTTCTGGGATGACCTAAAAACGCGGGGTGAAAATGGCGGATGTAACGGCAGCTCGTTCGGGGATGTATATTCTTACAACGATCCTGAAGGCAGATATCTCATACTTGAATGGTCAGGGGTGAAGACGTACCAGAATGATGATCCCGAGCAATTTCAGGCGATATTATATAACACCGGTGATTTAACACCATCCGGCGATGGAGAGATTCTGCTTCAGTACAAAATATTTAATAACACTTCCAACGGACTATATCTTCCCGCCTATAACGGACTTATTCACGGCTCATATTCAACCATAGGGTTTGAAGATCAGACCGAATCCCGGGGTTTGCAATACACCTTCAATAATGTGTTTGCCGGGCATGCCGTGCCGCTTCAGAATGAATCATCCGTTTTTATCACGACGCGGTATCCTCAGAATCTGTTTTCCGCTGCCCCGTCTATCGGAGTTCCGCCGTTTACCGTGACCTTTGAAGCCACTGATACCGGTGCGGGGATCGTTCACGAATGGGATATTGACGGCGACGGTATTATTGAGGGAGAAGGGGATGTCTTTTTATGGACGTATGAAGATTTTGGTCATTATATGGTGACCATGACTCAAACCCAAGACGGGATTTCCAAATCCGAATACCGGCTGAATTTCATTCATGGAATTATTGAAGGCTGCACGGACCCTTTCGCTGAAAATTACGATCCCTCCGCAGAATACAATGATGGTTCCTGCAATTACATTTACGGCTGCATGGATCCAACCGCCGCCAATTATAACCAATTCGCGACTATGGATAGCGAAAATTGCTATTACATGCCCTATGATGAACTCACAGTCGACGGTTTGTATTTCAACGCCTATTTTGGTTCCGCTGTGGAATTGGAAGACGATCTCGCGATCGTCGGTGCATACAACGATTCAACGCAGAATATCACATCCTCCGGTGCAGCTTATATTTTTAAACGGAATACTTATGGTATTTGGGAATCGTCAACAAAATTAGCCGCATTTGATCCGCAATTCATGGATAACTTCGGATATTCCGTCAGTATCAGTGGGAATGTCGCCGCCGTGGGGTCATACCAGGATGATAATGAACAGGGTATTGATGCCGGCTCGGTTTACATCTATCGAGAAAACGTATCCGGACTGTGGGAATTTGAAGATAAACTGATCCCCTCGGATGCAGAGCTCAGTGACAATTTTGGTTATTCTGTTAAACTGGTGGGTGATCTGCTGGCTTCCACCTCCAGGAAAGACGATCCGGATGGACATTCAAATCAGGGTTCGGTTTATTTTTTCAGATACACCGATGGCGAAGGATGGTCACAGGTAAATTATCTGACACCGGATGACGGGCAGCCAGGGGATTCATTCGGACGATCCATTGATATGAACGAAAATCTAATTATCGCCGGTTCTCCTCTCGCAGACTCAGAAACCGGAAGCAATTCCGGAAGAGCATATCTCTTCTCAAATGACGGATCAGATACCTGGTCTCCCGTGGCTACATTTGCACCGATTAATATTCAGGCTTCTGATCAATTCGGGTCAACCGTTACGATCTCAGAAGGTTACCTGCTGGTTGGGTCTCCCAATAGTAATGTAAATGACATTCAGGATTCAGGGTCTGCATATTTGTATCGCTCCGTGGGTGGGTCGTGGATTTTCGATGATTTTATCTTCGACGAGACTGGTGAACCATTCGATAACTTTGGGAAAAACATCGCAATGGATGGAGATTACTTCTCAGTTCATACCGGAAACAAGATATTGATCTATCATCGGGAACCCAATGATCGCTGGTTGAAATCCGCCGGATTTGAATCGCCCGTGGCCGGTTTCATGGATATTGATCAAAACCGGATCATCTCGGGAAATACGACAAATAATTCGGTTCGGATTTACCGTCTGGATGAATGGGAAGACTGGTTGAATAATACCGTCCCGGGTGACGTAAACCATGATGATCAGATTGATATAATGGATGTCGTGATGACTGTGGCATTTATCATGGGCGAGGGCGAACTGAGCGAATCTCAATACTTAGCGGCGGATCTTAACGGTGACGGAACGGTAGATGTTCTGGATATCATCATACTCGTAGCAATAATCATTTGACCGGGAATTCAATATTCTGATATAATTCCTGATCTGAATAGCAGTATGAGTATCAGTCAAGCATTTTGTTATTCTCAAAGTCATATAAGGTTATAGCCCTCAACTGATAATAGGCGATCCAGTAGTCCTTCAGGGTTTGGTAGTATTGCCTGTGAGTAGAATCCAATTCATTTTGTGCCAGAAAGAGTGTGGTGACATCGGTTTTATCGATAAGATATCGGTCCTTTGCCGTTTGGAATTGTCTGATTGCAATAGCGTCAGATTTGGTTGCGATCATTAATTGCTCCTCTAACAGCTTAAATTCTTTAACCTGATAATTAATCCCCTGCACAAATTCAGTCTCAAATTGTTCTTTGGCGATGGCAGTCCGTGCTCTCCGTTGTTCCGCCGCCATGAGTTGAGCGTTATTTTGTGACCGGGTTATGGGAATCTCAAACCCAATGGAAAAGGATTCGGTATCAAGGGGTTTACGGTAAAGATCCTCTACACTTTGAGCAGTTTGGTTATACCCCATGGTTGCAGTAAGGTCGGCAGATAACCACTGATTTTTTTTTGCGTCTTGAACAGATTGATCTGATTCCAGTTTTTGCACCTGCCAATTGATGAGACTGCTGCCATTCTGCTTTGCGTATTCTACGGCCGTATCGGAATCAATATTCAGATTTTCCAATTTATCGGGAAGCTGTATTTCAAAATTAATATCTTCTGAAAGACCGATCAACGTCTGAAATTTTTCTCTGGCACGTTCATAATTAAGTTTGGCCCGGCGATAATTGTTCTCTGAATTCATCACCGCCAATTCGGACTGAAGCAGCTCATTCTCCGCAATTTTCCCCACAGAAAATCTGCCCTTTGAGATGGTGTAAATGGTATCATTGATGGTCACATTAAATTCGGTATTTTTCAATAATTGCTGGGATATGTACAGGTCAAAAAAACCGGAAATGATCTGAACCGCCAATTTCTCCCGGTTTTCCACGTACTTTTTATGGGACAGCTTCATTTTAAGTCGTTCAATATCATCCGACCATTTCAAAGAATTGGATCGAAACAAGGGTTGGGTATAGCCCAGAGTCAGGGGTGAAGCCCGCCAATAGTAATAGTGTTCCTGGCCAAATTGATCTACCCGGCTAAGATTGCTGGAGGCAAAAAGGTTCCCGCCGGTCGCCACAATATTTTTTGACAGAGTTAGATTTAACCTGGAGTAGGACTGGCTTTGTGCGTGAAATTCCGAACCCCCCTCCGGTTGGGCTACCAGAACAATAGATCGGTCCAGGTCCGGAATAGTGCCGTTTAATTTGACATGAGGAGCCAATCCGGCTCGGAATGACTGGTAGTTCCACTGGTCGGCGTTATATTCATGCAGTAATATTTTGGCCTGAGGACTCCGATTCAATCCCAGTTCAATACAGTCTTTTAACGATAATTCACGGGTGTCGCTTTTGGAAAATACGGGCAAAAGTGCAAGGATGAATAGTATTGTTTTATACATCGATTATCCTGTTTGTGGAGTTCAAATAAATTATTCGTACCGAAGTAAATCGACGGGGTCCTGTAATGCGGCTTTACGGGCGGGATAGATGCCGAATACCAGACCTACCGCAACGGAAACAAAAAAAGAGATGATGACGGAGGTAGAGGTGATAATGGTCACGATCCCGGTAGATTTTTCGATCCCCGTACTCAGGATGATACCGAGAAATATCCCGATACAACCTCCGGTGAGGGTGATGATAACAGCTTCGGCAATGAACTGCAAAGAGATATCACGCCGTGAAGCACCAATTGATTGCCGGATACCGATTTCTTTAAATCGATCCAGAACCGATGCCAGCATGATATTCATCACGCCGATTCCCCCGACCAGCAACGAAATGGAAGCGATGGCACCAAGCACAATGTTGAACAATCGTTTTGCTTTCTGCTCCTGATGGATCAACTGCTCCGGGATGGAAATTTCAAAATCGATCACCTGATAGTGCCGTCTTTTCAGCATTCGTTTAATGATTTCCGATACTGCGGTAATATGTTTATTATCCAGGACATGCACTACGATCTGATCCAGTTGATGATAATTCTTGTCTATTGATGAAGTTTCCTCTGCCACTTCAATACTCATAAACCGGTTTCCCCGGGATATGGTCTGTACCCTTTGAGGGGTCACCAGTCCCCGGTGTTTATATCGGATCAACAAGGTATTTAATGGCGTGTAAACGTCCATATTATAATCCCGGATGCCCAGGGACTTCATGTTTTCGCTGGTGATATTCTGTTTGTTCAATACGCCGATGACGGTGAGCCATAATTTCCCGCATTTGATCTTTTTGCCGATTGGGCTTTTACCCGTAAAAAATTTCGTCTGTATTTCTGATCCAATGATACACACCGGCATGGCATTTTTATAATGCACTTCAGAAAAATTATTCCCCATTTTGAGGGAGTTATCGCGGATTTTTCGGAAGTTACGGTCTATCCCCACCAGTTTTGCAGAACGTCTCAGACCCGAATAGATCACGGTCGTTTCAATGATGATTTCCGGACTTACAAAATCCACATCCGGGATAATATCTTCGATACTGGATGCATCCGCAAGTGTTAATCCCGGAGAAAAACGTTGTTTTTCTGATTTATCAATTTCGCTTTCATTTACCGGTTCCTCGATTTGTTCTGTTATCGGTGTGATGATAATATTATTTGAACCGAGCAGCTTGAGCTGGTCCAGGATCGTAGACTCTGTGCCTTTTCCAATTGCCAGCATAGTTATCACCGACGCGACCCCGAAGATAATACCCAGTGATGTGAGGAGCCCGCGTATTTTATTATCCATGATGGCATCAAGGGCGATACCGATATTGGTCAT
>Ga0100387_10002166_pt1 | contig 16713 bp, 14 predicted proteins | sample CryGeymeta201511_FD_81547 | JGI IMG/M metagenome (GOLD analysis project Ga0100387, IMG submission 81547) | Groundwater microbial communities from Crystal Geyser aquifers in Utah, USA - Crystal Geyser metaG 2015-11 | ecosystem: Environmental > Aquatic > Deep subsurface > Groundwater | place... | reverse complement strand
ATTTCGTGCGACATACTAAATAGGATGTCCGCCTTGGGAATGCCGGATAGCTACGCGGTAGCGTAAACTTTAATGATCACAGGCGCTTTGCGCCTTTAAATAATATTTGTGCAACAAAGCCATAAAAAATTACCTTATTTCTGTTCCGCCCCACTCAACAACAGTAAATCCTTTTCTGATAAAATGCTTTATTTCTTGTTTTTCAATATTAACAGGTTCATCAAGCGACTTATAAACCATAAATACTCTTAATAACGAATCTGGCTTGGGGGTAATATTAAGTTGGGCCGTGTCAGTATAATCATTATCAGCAAAATGAATTAAATTATAATTATTATTTTTCATTTTAGGATACCAAAAAACAATAAATTCATTATATTCGATTGGAGTTAAACCGATTTCGGAAAGAGTATTTTGTAAAAATACTTTTATATTTTCACCATTAACTAAAAAACCAGTTGATAAATCGTAATCAATTCGATTATTCGACTTGCCCTCCCAAAAAAGATAACTATATTCCTTATTGTCCGCTTTGTTTATTAAATGGCCGTCAGGATAAGCTAACACATTCCAACCGTTTATTGATCTGTTATATTCTGGATAATCTGCAATTATTTCACCAGCGTAATCAAGTTGAATCAATACATCTATTTTTTTCTGGGGGTAAAGATATATTACTGGTTTCCATACTATATTACTATCAAATACATCATTATAATAAGGAAAATCTGTATTATTTGTATTACTAGATGTTTCTTGTGGTTTTATTAATTCTGTTTCAGGGCATAATATTTCAATTCCTAAATAATTTTTTATATACCCAGCTTTAGTAAGGCCTGCCCAAAAAAATAATATCACTAATATTGAAATAATTGCAATTATAAAATTTCTAGTTACTTTAATGCTAGATTTATTAATACTTTTTTTATCATTCATATTTATTTGTATTATATTTTATAATATTTCCTTTATAATATTTTAATTTTCAAATAAAGGGTAGCTTATGTAAATTGTTATAAAAAAAATATAGAATAATATTATACCGGCCAAAGCATACCAGTTTTTTTTAAATATTAATATTAATATTATTATAGGTGATATAATTATTAATAAAGGAAGAACAATAATAAACGGTGTTTGAATAAATAATCCAATTATAAAATTTAATAAGTTTGTTATTTTTTTTGTTTTCATATATTTCTTTTATTCTACCACTCCTCAAAAAAAATCAACTTTTCTAGTTATATTATATTTATTTTGCCTTATTGTTTATTTAAGAAATTTTCTATTTTCTCTATTATATATTATTATTTATTATTATAACTGTATCTTACCATAAAACCGATAATTATCAAGTAATATAAAACTATCCAAAAAAAATTAAGATAATCAAGCTTAATATAAGCATAGGGAATTTCGGTTAATTTATCGGCGATAATAATTATATATTTAATCAATAATCCGGCGGGCAGAAAAAAAATAAAGGAAAACGCGGGCAGAAAAAAACTTAATAATAATCCTATGAGCATGGCTATCATAATAAAAGGCAGAGTCCATAAAATCAGCAAATTGGCCAAGGGCGAAATTAAAGATATAATGGAAAAATTATAAGCGATAATAGGCAGGGCTAAAACTTGGGCGGATATGGTGATGGCGATTATATCCCTGATGCCTCTTAATTTCGGCAATTCAATTTTATCAAGCCATCGGTCAATGACCGGGTAAATATAGATAATGCCGATAACGGCCAGAAAGGAAAGCTGGAAGCCGATATCATCGCGGAGCATTTTGGGATTAACAAACAGAAGCGCGGCTCCGGCAAACATTACTGAATTCGTGAGCCGGTTCAGCCGCCCCGAATTCAAGGCCAACAAAGCCAAAAAACCCATTAAGCCGGCGCGCAAAGCCGAAGCCGGCGCTCCGATTAAAATTATATAAAAAAATAAAAATAAACTGGCCAGCCAAAATGCCTGCTGGCGCCATAAGCCGATGCCGAGAAGAAAACTCATAACCAAAGCGCCGATAATGGAAATATGCAGGCCGGAAATAGCCAATAAATGGCTGATGCCGGCTTGGGAAAAATCATCCTTTATGTCTTGGCTTATATCTCTTTTATCTCCCAAGATTAAAGCTTGCGCCAAGCCGGCTTCCGGTTCAGCGAGCCCCGAATCTAATATTAAGCGCAGCTTATCTTTCAAAATAAAAATATTTTTATAAAACCAATTGCCTCGCCCCGAGTCCGTCCTTATTATTTCCGGATAATAACAAACAGAGTAGATATCATATTTGGCCAAATAGCGGTCATAAGAAAAATCATTAAATTCTTCCGGCTGTTCCAATTGGCATTTTATCTCCAGTTCATCTCCGTAATTATAGCGGGGGTATAAATTGGTAGTAATTAATATTTTTCCGCCAATATTTCTTTGTAGAGACGCAAAATTTTGCGTCTCTACTTCATATTTTACATTATTATTCCTTACGTCCGGCTCTTTAACCACCAGGCCGGTAATATTTATTTCCTGACCGTTATAATGCCAAATTTTGTCAGGAGTATCGATCGGCAAGGCCAGACCAAAGCGCCAAACAGCTAAAAATAAAACCAATCCTACCCAAAAAATGAGACGGATTGGTTTATTCTGCCAAAATAAAATCAACAAAACTGTAAAGATAATCAAACCGGCAAACCAAGCTAAATTATAATGTAAAATTTTAACAGGCAGAAATGAAGCCAGGCCCGTACTAATAATAAAAAATAAACAGCTCGCAAAAAAAACCTTGGCTTTTGATAAATCATATGCCATAAAAAAACCAAAACAAAAAAATAATTTATGTATTACGAAAATATTTTTAGAAAGGTATCCTGCCGAAACAGCAATTTGAAAATTATATAAAAACCCCTATTTTCGCAACCACAGTTAAATCTAAAAGAGGTTCGACCTCTTTAAGTAGAGGTCGAACCTCTACTTTCCGTCATTCTGAACGGTGCGACCCGCCCGCCAATCGCCTATGCTCACGGCGTTGGCAGGCGGGAGCGGAGTGTAGAATCCCGCAGGTAATGGATTGTGCGAAAACCACGGGATCCTTCGCCTGCGGTTCAGGATGACGGGGAGAAAAAATGACAAAATATAGTAAATGCACAAGTCCTATTAAATTTTAGTCGGGGTCTATCTGGATTTAAGCTTTCTTAAATACGCTTCGGCTAACCCATCCAAATCCCCGTCCAGCACCTTTTCAATCTCCGGCGTTTCATAATTAGTGCGATGATCCTTGACCATTTTATACGGCTGCATCACATAAGAGCGGATCTGCTTCCCCCATTCGGCTTTTTGCGCTTCGCCACGTAATTTTTTGGCTTTATCTTCCTTGGCTTCTATCTGCATTTTATAAAGCTTGGCTTTTAAAATTTTCAAAGCCGTTTCCTTATTTTGGTGCTGGGAGCGCTCGCTTTGGCAGGCAACGGAAATATTGGTCGGCTTATGCACAATACGGACGGCTGAATCGGTGGTATTGACGCTCTGCCCCCCGGGGCCGGACGAGCGGAAGACATCAATGCGCAAATCTTCATTTTTAATTTCCACAGCCTCAGCTTCAGGTAATTCCGGAATAACTTCTACTAAGGCAAAAGAAGTGTGGCGCATGGCTTCGGCGTCAAAAGGCGATATGCGCACTAAGCGATGCACTCCGGATTCTCCTTTTAAATAGCCATAAGCCCAGCGGCCGCTTATTCTAATGGTAATGCTTTTTATACCGGCTTCCTGCCCAACGCTTCTATGGATAATTTCCGTTGGCCAGCCCTTTTTTTCAGCAAACCTTAAAAACATTCTTTCTAATATTTGCGCCCAATCCTGGGCATCCACACCGCCGGTGCCGGCATGGATGGATAAAATAGCGCTGCTATTATCATAAGGGGAAGAAAATAAAACTATAAATTCTAATTTTTCATATTCAGCCAAGAGCTCCTCGTATTTTTTACGCGCGTCTTCGGCAATGGAAATATCTTTTTCTTTTTGCCCGACAGCCACCAACTCCTCTAAATCTTTAATTTCTTTCTTTAATTCCTCCCATTTATTCACTTCCCCCTCCCGCTCGCTTAAATCTTTGTTAATTTTTACCGCCTCTTCCCGGTTCTGCCAAAAATCAGGATCGTTTAATTTTGTTTTTTGGCTTTTAATTTTTGCCTTTTGCCGATCAATATCTAAAAGCCCCCATGTCTTCTGGAGGCGTTCCCGCAATATTTCTATGTCTTTAAGTAAATTTTCCATATTATTCTAGAAAGGCAATCAGACTGTCCGAAAACTATTTTTTTTGTCATTCCCGACTTGATCGGGAATCCAGAAATGTTTAATATTAGACAAATTATGGATTCCCGCCTGCCTGCTCGCCTCGCTAAAGCTATGGCGAAGCGGACGGGAATGACAGTAAAGTGCAGTTTTTGGATAGTCTGTGCAATCTTCCCTTTAAATTATTTCATTTCCTCTAATTTCACTTTTACTACTTTCTCTTCTCCTTTATGCATAACTTTTAAAGTGATTTCATCGCCGGGATTTAATTTGCCGATGGCATTAGCTAAAGGGTTTTTCTCATCAATTTTTCCGTTATTAATTTCCAAAATAATATCATTTTCTTCCAAACCGGCCTTATCCGCCGGCGAGCCGGGAATCACTGCTAAATCAGTTTTATTATCTCCTCTCACTATCAAGGCGCCGTAATCAATCTTTAAATTATTGGCTGCCGCTATTGATTTATTAATCAATACATAGCGCACCCCCAGCCAAGGTCTGATAATGCGCCCGTGCTCTTTGACATTGTCAATACTTTTTTTAACTTCATTAATGGGAATGGCAAAGCCGATATTTTGCGCCCCCTGCACGATAGCGGTATTAATGCCGATTACCTGACCGGCAATATTCAGAAGCGGCCCGCCGGAGTTGCCCGGATTAATGGAAGCGTCGGTCTGGATTACGCCGGTTAATTGCTCGGAGCCGATACCGGGTCCGCCGGCTGTTATTGAACGGGACAAGCCGGAAATAACACCGGTAGAAACCGTATTCCTGAATTCTCCCAAAGCATTACCGATAGCGATGGCAGTCTGGCCGACTTTTAAGCCGGAACTGTCGCCCAATTCCACCACTGGCAAATTATTTTTATCTATCTTTAATACCGCTAAATCGTTAATCTGGTCTCGGGCAAGAACTTTAGCATCGTATTTATTGCCATCATTCATTAAGACCGTGTAACTAGCTTCTTCGTCAATTACCACGTGCTTGTTGGTGACTACAAAGCCGTCGGCCGAAATAATAAAGCCGGTGCCTCCGCCCACTTCCGTCTTTTCAGTGCCATTCTGCTTATATTGAGGTAAATTAAAATTAAAAAAATCTCCAAAATCATCTCCAAAAAACTGGCTAAAAAAATCATTGTCGGGGATGGAATAGAATTTCTCTATTTTTGGCAAATCTTTCGTCACTATTATGCTTACTACCGCCGGCGAAACTTTTTCCACGGCGGCAATTATAGCCGATTCCTCTTCAATTCTTTGTATTTTATTTCCACTAGTATTATCAGCCGATAAATTCTGCCCATTTTTCATTACTGATGTTTTAAACCACTTTAATATATTCGGCCCGCCAGCGGATAAACTGCCGGCCATATAGCCCATAATTCCGCCCGCCGCCGAGCTTAAAATGACGGCAGAGATTATCACGGTAATAAAAAACTTTTTAAAATTTTTTTCCATATTTTTAACTGTTTAAAAATTAATAAAAATTTAATAATAACCATTATACAAAAAAATTTTATAATTGGCAATCAGACCTTTCGGCTCCATTAGTTTTTAATCCGCCCTGACTTCATAAACCCGATACAAACTATCCTCCCCGTTCTCAAAATATTCGCTGACCAGAGCCTCCTCAATCATTTTTACATCCATTCTTTCAAAATCTGCGTTGTGCGTATCCATAAATCTCTGTGAGCCCTCACGCAAGTGCATATCAAATAGAATTGGCCTCCTTGTCTTTTTCGGCCTTTTTCTTTAACTTATCAATTAATTCCGACATCATCTTCCAGCCGATTCCCTGCCCTTGAGCTTCAGCCACAACCGCAATATCTTCAAGATAGATTGATGGGTCGCCTTCATCGGTCTCATCTTCTACCGCAACGATATATCCCATTACCTCAAATTTATCACTTCCCTTTCTTTTTCCTCTGATTATTGATGAATATTGAAGTCCATTTCCTCTTTTAATATCTTCAACCATAGCTTGTCCTAAAATCAAATTTTCGTCATTGTAAATTACTCTTTCAATTCGTTTTAATGCATTAAAATCTTCTTTTGAAATTTGTTTCAAATGTACATCAGTATATTCTATTTTAATTATTTCCTTTTTCTCTTCTTTCTTCTTTATTTTTTCTTTTTTAGATTTTTTGTCTTCCCATATTAATTTCACTCTGTCATCTTCTGCCTCAAGATAATATCCGTCTTCTCTATTATACCCGCCAATTTTTTTATACGTGCTTTTACTATTTGGCATTTTAAACAGTTGTTTCACAGTAGGTAGGTCGTTATTGATTTTTCCCCCTAAGACTATTTTATTTACTCCGATACTTTTGGCATATTTCTCTAGATAATCAAACAGTTCTTTGGTTAATTGTTCAGGATAATTAGTACTGTAAAGTGTGTTTGATTCAATATTATCCACCACAAAAGCTGGCTCTTTATTTTTGTCTTGTCCTAACCAGCACCATGCCGCTGTTACCGGTTCATTTTTTGTCTCATTCCAAATATTAACTATCTGAACTCCTAAATCGGTATTGTAGTCTGCAATAGTAGAGTCTGGTTCATTAGGACGACCTGTTTGCTCAATAGAGATACAGCACGGTGAATAATTCCCCTGGTAGAGGTCAATGTCAGGATTTCTCGCCCAGACAAAGATACTCATCGGTTGGTTTTCTAATTTCCCTTTTTCTTTATCGCTTTTTTCTGAGAATAAGTTACCGATAGTGGTTCTATCTGTCTTGTAGTGGTCAAATTGTTCTGCCACCTTCAATTCAATTCCCTGTATAAGCGCTTCTGTTCTTTTTGCTCCTAGTGCAGGGTCTATCATTCCTTGTACCCTATCCTTAAATCCTTCAATTCTTGTATCTAATAAATCAAATTTCTCTCTCATTTCTTCTTTGGCTTTGTTCGCTTTCTCTTTCAATTCCTGAATCATTTTGCCTGAAGGCAATTTCCCCGACAGCGCTTCCTGAAGCTTATTTTCATTTTCCATTAAATTGTCCTGTGCTTTTATAACATCATTTTTAAGTTGTTGCCAAGCGGCGATATCGCCTAATAATTTGTCCCAAAGAGAGACCGTTTTGATATTTTCTAATTTCTTTTCCAATCCTATAATACCCTTTTCAATGCCTTGGGCTTTCTTTTCATTGCCTTCCGCTTCGGCTTTCCACAGCTCTTCCAACATTTTAGTGATTTTTTCTTCTGTTTCTTTTGCGTCTTCCAGCGACACTTTGAATTCAGAAAGCTCGGGACGATATTCCTTCAGAACTTCTTTTATGGTATGCGCGTAGCTGTTAATTGTTTCTTGTATGCGATTCAATGGGGCAGATATTGTTTCAGAAAATGCTAAAGTGGACTTCCCTGATTCAAGTGAGAAATATTGCGTTTCAGAATAATCCAGCCACTGGTTAATATCTATTCCTGCTTCTTCTAATTCTTCTAGTATCTCTGGATTATTTTCATATCCTTTCAATTTTCCTTGCATCGCTTAGCGAAATTCTAAAGATTCAGGACTTAGCTCCGGATTAGTTTTTAATATTTCTTTTTTTGTCTCAAAAAGAAATTTAATATTTTCTTGAGATAAATCATCAAGCTCAGAATATTTAATAAGTAATTTTGAACTAAAACGAGGATTTTCAGAGATTGCGCTAAAAAGAAAAGGATTTTTTTGTATTTCTCGTATAAATTTATCTGATTTAAATTTATCTTTGAACGCGACTAAAGAAATAACGACCTCGATAGACTTTTGCGCTTGATTAAAAAGTTCCAAAGAGATTTTCTGAATTTGAAATAATAAACTTTGTAATTCCGGGACTTGGTTAAAAATTTCTTGAGATGTGATAGATAGATTGAATTCTTTTCTTACTTCAAGTGCGGAATCAATATTTCCAATTGACAAACAGTTAATAAATCCTTGTTTAGCAGCTCGTTGAACATCCAGAGAAGTGATAAATTCGTCAGGTAGAGAAAATTCTTTTCTGATTATAAAGGCTGGGTTAATATATCCACTAGACAAACAATTAATGTATCCTGGCTTAGCAGCTTGCTGGACGAATTCTTCTGATAAAGAAAATCTCTTTTTGATCTCAAGTGCGGAATTAATACTTCCAATTGACAAACAGGCAGTAAATCCCTGTTTGGCAGCCCGTTGAACTTCCGTAGAGGCGATAAATTCTCTCGGCAGAGAAAATTTATTTTTAGTTTCAAAAAGAAAGTCAATATCTCCACCTCCACTAGATAAATCATCAATAAACGCCTCCTTTGCAGCTTGCTGGACGAATTCTTCTGATAAAAAAAATCTCTTTTTGATCTCAAGTGCGGTATCAACATTTCCAGATAAGCACTTGATAAATTCTTCCCCTGCGGCTCGTTGGATAAATTCTTCTGATAAAGAAAATTTATCTTTGATTTCAAAAGCAGAGTCAATATCTCTGGTTTTAAAGCCGAAATCAATATCTCCAATAGATAAGAACTTGATAAACCTTTCCCTGGCGACTCGCTGGACTTCGGGAGAGACGATAAATTCTTCCGACAAAGAAAATCTTCTTTTGATTTCAAGTGCGGTATCAACATTTCCTCCATATAATAAATATTTAATAAATCCTTGTTCAGCGGCTTGTTGAGTTATTTCTTTCTGTAAAGAAAATTCTTCTTTTATTTCAAGAGCGTGGTTAATATTCCCCCATGTTAAATAATCAATAATTTTTTGTTTGGCTTTCTCTTGCTCTAACGTCAAAACAATTTTTCTTTCCTCCTTATTACCAACCATTTTCTCCGCCTCTCCGCTTTCAACTCTTTTCGCTAAATTTTCTGCTTCTTCCTGTGCTTCGCCAATAACAATATCCTGCTCTTCCTTGGGCAGTTTTTCAAATTTCTTCCTGTCTTCAATTTTAGAAAAATCATATTTTTCCGGCATAAGATTATTGGCTGATTAAATATTAAGCGCTTGCTGGGCTTTTTTAAAAACATAATGAGGGTAATGGCGCAAAATTTCTTTAAATTTCTTTATATTTATTTTTTTTAACCGCAAAGTGTCCAGTTCGGCTATTCTTTTTCCGCGCGCCAGCAGATAAAAAAGATCGGCTAGAGCTTTTTCCGGCGAGGCGATATAAATCTTTTCTTTTAAGTCATAGCCGAAACAAAGTTCGGACTTTAGCCGAACATATTCAAAGACTAAATTTCCCGCCTTAATCGTCCGGCTTCTTTTTTTAGTAGCGAGGGTAACAACCGAAGGCACTTGATCAATTAAATTATAGTAATAAAGCGCATATTCAAAGCTTATGTAAGAATTAGGGTCTATCTCGTTAGCTAAATGCAAATAGTCAACCTGGGAAAGATAAAAAGCGTAATAGCCCCTTATTAGGCGGAATATCATTTCTTTTTTATGCCAACGGGAAAGAAGCACTTTAAAATTTTTATCCGACCCTTGGTAAAATTTTTTCAAATCATTAACGCTGAAATACGATTTTCCTACCGCTTGTAAAGATTTTTTAAATTGGAGATAGTTAATTTTTTCCATTAGCGTAAAATTTAATGACATTGGTAATTATTTTCCACTTATCTTGAGGCAACCAACGCTTTAGTTCTCTAGAGAATTCTTGTTTGGCAAATGGAAATTTTATTTTTTTTTCTTTTTCCATCCGCAACTTTTGGCAAAGATACCAATAATCAAACCAGTCGCGGGGCATTTCTCTGGCGCGCATCGCCTTGGCTTTCAACCAATGAAGCGATGCCATTGTCGCCACAGGAAAAATCACTTCTTTATTAGACGCTGGGGAAAAAAGCAAAACGTTTTCTGATTTTATTCCGTTTTTTTTCTTACTTATTTCTATTTTTATCCTAATAGCATGCTTTAAAATCGGGTTCTTTATATGGAGCAGGCCAAAAATCGTCTGCCTTTTTTCAATCACCTCTTCAACGCTTACGCCTTGATTTTCCAAAGCCACCGCCATCATCGCTTTTTCTAAGTCATTTATATTTGATTTTCTCTTTCGCACTAATAAAAAATCTAAATCCTCAGAATAGCGAAAACTGCCATACGCTAACCGCAAAGCTGTTCCGCCGTAAAAAATAACATCAGCCGAAAGACCGGTTTTACTTAACTGGGATAACGTTTCTATTTCTAAATATTCCCTGATTATATTTAAAGGCGCGATTTTCTGATCACGCGCCATTTTTTCAATTAAATATTGATTCAACATAGTTAATTATTATATTAACTTTCTTGCATCTATATTTTATAATATTTTTTATAAAATTTCAATCTTTTTAAATTTATTTTAAATATTTTTCCAGCTCTGATAATTTATTTAAATCAATATTGCCGGCCGGGGAGACAGCGCCCTTGATGCCCAATAAATCCTGATACTGGCTGAATACGCCTGATAAAAGTGGCGGCAGATAAATGATGCCTAAAATAATCGGCACGACAATCAATAAAATATAAACAATGCTCATTATTTTCTGAAAATTGATATAATTTTTTATTTTTTTAGTCATCCCGTAAATTTCTTCTGTCAATTTTATATTTTTCTCCAAAAGCTCGGCTATTTTTTCATTGGAAAAATTCTGGGTTTGTCCGGCTTGATTGTCTGCCCCGTTAAATCTTTGATTTATATTATTACTGTTCATAAATTTATTATTTATAATTTATTATCTTATTTCACATTTTTTTACATATTGTCCGGCGATTTTAGCCATCTTTTTCATCTCTTTAATATTATACGATTTTTGACCCATAAATGATTCATCCACCAATTTTATATTGCTTTTAAACTGCTGTAAATACCAAATTTCTGCGCCGTTTATCATTTCTCCCATTTTATTAATATCTTCCGGCTTTATTAAGCCGGGCACGACTGTTGTCCTAAATTCATAAGGAATATTGGCGCCCATTATTATCTTAATACTTTTTTTGATTTTTTCCAAATTTACAAAACTGTCATTGCGAGGAGTCCCGCCTCGGGACGACGAAGCAATCTCGGGGCTATGAGATTTCACCGAGATCGCTTCGCTCCTTTCAACCGCTCGCCATGACAATTTAGAGAGCGGAAGCCCCGCCACTTCCCCATACTTCTCCAAAGGCGCTTTAATATCCATGGCGATATAATCAACTAATCGCCCCCCCGATAAGAAAGGTATGGGAGGGTTATTTTTTTTATCAGCTTTATTGCCCCCCTTACTCCTCCTTGTTAGGGGGGCAAGTAATTTCTTAAGCATGGCTGGGTTGGTACCGTTGGTGTCTAATTTTACCTTGTAGCCCAGCTTTTTTATTTTGGTTATAAATTTGAGCAAGTCTGGATGAATGGTCGGCTCGCCGCCGGTTATTACCACTCCTTCCAATTTTCCGGTCCGGCTGGCCAAAAAATCAAAAAGATCATCTTCTTTGTATAATGAAAAATGATCTTTTCGCTTCTCGTCTTTTTCAGCCCGAGAATATTTCAACTTGCCGCCAACTCTGGAAACGGGGCAGACAAGCATTGGGTTATAGCAAAAATGGCAACGGAAATTGCAACCTTGGGTGAACACTATGGCCGAAATATGGCCGGGATAATCCAATAAGCTAAATTTTTGCAATCCGCCAATAACCATAAATTTAAACAACTAAATTACTTTATTTTGAAAGTTCGGCGGTAATAATATTCTGCCTGCTTGCCGTCATTCCATTGTTTGACCGGCCGCAGATAGCCGACAACGCGGCTATAAACTTCGCAGGGCTGTCTTTTTGTTTTGATTGGGCTCATATTCTTTTTTTTATCCGTTATTTTATTTAATGGATAAATATTTTATTTTTATTTATTAGACTTGTTATTTAATAAGCTATTTTTGGCTGTCTTGATTTTGCCCGCCTTGACCGCATAGCCCGATTCCTCGTCGCATTTAGGGCAGAAAAAATGTTCGCCGGGCAGATAGCCGTGCACTGGGCAAATGGAAAAAGTCGGAGTGATGGTAAAATACGGCAAATGATATTTATAGGCGATGGCTTTAACTAATTTTTTTACCGACTCTGGAGAAGAGATGGCTTCGCCGATAAAGCCATGCAACACCGTACCGCCGGTGTATCTGGTCTGTAGGTCATCCTGCAAGTCCAGAGCTTCAAATATATCATTGGTGAAATTAACTGGCAATTGGGTGGAATTAGTATAAAATGGAGTAGCTTTTTGCTCGCGGACGGCTTCGTCATTGGCGACGATAATATCTTTAAATTTGTCTTTATCTATTTTAGCCAATCTTCTTGAAGTTCCTTCGGCCGGGGTTGCTTCTAAATTATAAAGATTGTTTGTTTCATTTTGGTAATCCATCATCTTTTCCCGCATAAAATCTAAAATGGCAATAGAGAATTTTTTTCCGGCCGGCTTGGCGATAGAATTATTGACTGGCTTAAAATTCAACATGGCCTCGTTCATGCCGAGAATGCCGATGGTGGAAAAATGGTTGTTCCAATAGCCCCCGAAGCGCTCTTTAATGCTTCTTAAATAATGCTTGGCATAAGGATATAAGCCGCCTTCAGTCAAATCTTCCAAAATTTTCCTTTTTGTTTCCAAGCTTTCTTTAGCCGTCTGCATTAAATTTTCCAATCTATTATAAAATTCTTTGGTTGTTTTTGACAAATAGCCGATGCGGGGAAGATTAATGGTTACTACCCCGATTGATCCGGTTAAGGGATTAGCTCCGAACAAGCCGCCGCCCCGCTTTCTTAATTCTCTATTGTCCAGCCGCAAACGGCAACACATGGAACGGGCGTCATCCGGGCTCATATCTGAATTAATAAAATTGGAAAAATAAGGAATCCCGTATTTAGCGGTCATGGTAAATATTTTTTCCGCTACCGGAGAATCCCAAAGAAATTCCTTAGTGATGTTATAAGTCGGGATCGGAAAGGTAAAAACTCTGCCTTTAGCGTCGCCGATTATCATCAGCTCGGCAAAGGCGCTATTAATCATATCCATCTCTTTTTGAAAATCTTTATATTTTTCCGGTTTCAGCTGCCCGCCGATAATGACATTTTCTTCCGCTAAAACGCCGGTCGGAGATAAATCCATAGTAATATTGGTAAACGGAGTTTGAAAGCCCACTCTGGTCGGTACATTGATATTGAATAAAAATTCCTGCAGGCCTTGTTTAGTTTCTTTGTAAGTTAATTTGTCATAGCGCACAAACGGGGCCAAAAAGGTGTCAAAATTGGAAAAAGCTTCAGCTCCGGCTACTTCTCCCTGCAGGGTATAGAAAAAATTTATTATCTGGCCTAAAGCGGTCCGAAAATGCTTGGGCGGTGATGACTCAACTTTTCCGCTCACCCCCCGAAAACCCTGCATTAATAAATCTTTTAAATCCCAGCCGGCACAGTAAGGCGCCAATAATTGCAGGTCATGGATATGAATCTCGCCATTTTTATAGGCGTTTCTGATATTGGCGGTATAAACTTTATTAAGCCAATAATTAGAGGAAATCGCCGAGGCCAAATGGTTATTCAGCCCCTGCAGGCTGAAGCTCATATTGGAATTTTCTTTCACCCGCCAGTCTGTCTGTTTCAAATATTCATCCATTAGGTCATTGGAGTTGATCATTGATCTCATTTCCCTCAAACGCGCGTGCTGGTCCCGGAATAAGATATAAGCTTTGGCCGCTTTTATCTGCCGGCGGCTGATTAAAACTTCTTCCACAATATCCTGGATTTCCTCCACGGCCGGTATGGAGCGGGAATGAAATTTTTTATTTAAAATTTTTATCGCTTCTCGGCTTAATTCTTTAACTATTTTTTTATTATGGTCGCCGACAGCAATAAAAGCATTGCCAATAGCTCTGGTTATTTTTTCCTTGTCAAAATCGGCAATCCGGCCTGATCTTTTTATAATTTTTGTGACAATGTTTTCCGGCATGGGGAAATTATTAATTATTAAGAGATTATGGCTTAAAATTTATTTTTTTGGTTTTAGAAACGGCGATTTCCTTTCTTTTTTGCTTTTTATCAATTTATTAAGCTCCTTTCTAAATTCACGGGCGTCTTTAAATGATTCATAAACGGAGGCAAAACGGATATAAGCCACCTGGTCCGTTCTTTTTAAATGCTTCATCACCATCTGGCCTATCTGCTGGGAGGTAATTTCGCCCTTTTTCATGGCTTGCAAGTCGCGTTCAATGGAATTTACCAATTTTTTAAAATTTTCTTCGGTAATCGGCCTTTTTTCCAGAGCTTTATGCAATCCTTTGATTAATTTATCCCGGGAATAGGGCTGTTTCTGCCCGTCGCGCTTTACTATTATTAGATCCAATATTTCCACTTCCTCATAGGTGGAAAAGCGAAAGCCGCATTTTAAGCATTCCCGCCTTCTTCTAATAGACAAGCCGTCGCTGGCCACGCGGGAATCAATTACTTTAGTGTCCTGATACGAGCAAATAGGGCATTTCATATATAAACTCCAATTATTGATAAAATTCCTTTTAAAAGCTTTAGCCATTAAAAAAACACCATTTTGGCTTATCCTAAAAAATCTAATAGTTTAAGGGGCCTATAAAAAGGTGCCTTTGAAAAAGGGTTATGAGAGTAAAAACTACATCTTGTATATCCTTTTTATCCACAACCACTATATGTAGTGGTTATAATAATATTATATCATACCCTAAATTTATGTCAAGCCGGCTAATCTCCTTTAATTTTAGTATTTTATTATAAAAATTTTTAATATTTTTTTGAAAATCTTATTTTAATATTAAAAAATAAAAAAAAGTTGTGGATAAGTTGATGCCGCTTCGTTTATTTTTATAAACTACATTAAAAGAAAATATTTTAGCGGTATTTTTAACGCGTTTGCCTCAGGGTTATATTCTAAAACATTAACGCCTTCTGAAATAATAATACTGTAAACCGCTTTTACCTTTTTCGCTGTTTGCGCTACCTGTTTATACTCCTTTTTATTTACACCAATTTCAACCACTATTTTATTTTCCCCAACACTCACTATAAAATCAGCGCCCCCCTTCGCGCTGTCGTAAGTTAAGGAAAATATTGGTTTTTTATCGCATAATCGATAAAGATACATGCCCGCTAAATCTTCCAAAAGCTTACCGTGCGCGTTTTGATCCGTGATAATATTGCCGATAGTCTTATAATACATCGCGCGAAATGCCGGCGAAGAAAAAAGATATTTTGACGGTTTTTGAGTCACCTGTTTGAAATGAGATCCGTGCGGATATAAGCGGTGCAGAATTTCAGTTTGTTCAAGAACCGAAAAAATTTCAGCTATCTTGGGTCGGGAAATACCAAATTTTTCCGCCAATGTCGTGAAATTTAAAGCGTCCATATCAGCTACTGAATATAAAATTGCCGGAATTCGACTGATAATCTCGGAAGAAAGCCCGCGCATTTGGGGAATATCCTTATTGATTACACGCTCAAGCGATTTGCTTATTTGATCATAAACCAACGCTTCATTTTCCAGCGCGATCATAAACGGCAATGATCCATAATAAAGATAATTTTCAAAATCCAGGCGGCTGATTCCGTGATAATATTCGCCTATTTTCTGCTTTTGTTTTGTCAGCGCGTCAAACACTTCCACGGCGCTATGTTTGCCAAAAATAATTTCTCTTAATTCCTGCGCTAACCCCCTTGTTTCATATTTATCCCGCTTAATTTTAATAAATTCGGTAAATGAAAGCGGATAAATTTTTTCATAAATAGCGCGACGGGCAATATCAGAATTGCTGTTTATAAGCGCGGCCGCCGATCCGGTTGAAAATATAAAAACATTATCAGCGCGGTCATAGACGATCTTTAAAGTTATTCCCCATTTTTCATCATATTGCACTTCGTCTAAAAATAGAAACAATGGCTTGTCCAAATTCGTAATCGGACGGCCGATAATTTCTTCAAAAACATTAATCACCTCATTAATATTGCTTCCAAGAGTTTGTGTTATTTCATCCACTGAAAGAATTAAAAAATATCCGTCAATATTTTTTTTAGCATGATATAGCTGGTACATGATGGTTGTTTTGCCCGCTCCGCACAAACCGGTAAGCGCCACCCAGCGATAAGATTTGTTCCCGACAAGAAATTGATCAAGATGCGACTGTATTCTGATAAAAATATTTCTGTTAGGCCGCTTTTTATTTTGCGCGTCAAAAACATACGCCCTCGCTCGAAAATCCGCTTGGGAAATTTGATCGTTGATATATTCCCTTATTTTTTCTTTATTTACAAGCATTTTCTTTAAATTTTTAGTGTTAATTATATCTTACACCCTTTACATATTTAGTGTCAAGTTAAATTTACACTAAATTTTTATTACTCTATTTATCCCGTGTATTAGCAATTTTTAAGTAAGATTTATTGATTATGTTTTATTATCTTTAAATCTCACTAATAATCTTATCTGTAAATTATTTCCCTTCAACAATTTTCCTCTCCTCCTCCCCCAACCCATACAACCCATAAACTT
>Ga0100387_10002147_pt1 | contig 16799 bp, 19 predicted proteins | sample CryGeymeta201511_FD_81547 | JGI IMG/M metagenome (GOLD analysis project Ga0100387, IMG submission 81547) | Groundwater microbial communities from Crystal Geyser aquifers in Utah, USA - Crystal Geyser metaG 2015-11 | ecosystem: Environmental > Aquatic > Deep subsurface > Groundwater | place... | reverse complement strand
GTTAAAAAGCTCCTGTACGTGTTTTTCTTGGTAATTTTTGAGAATCATAAAAGAGAAAGATTAAAAGCCAAAAATCTTTTTGTAAGTTTCGAGTATCTCATCGGGGATAGTTTCGATACGAAGCCTATTTGAGAGATATGAAAGTTCTTCCTGAAAAATCTCCATCCCCATAGAAAAGATATATGCAACGATGGACTTTGCGGTGGTATCTGCAAGCTTTTGAAGTTTAGCTATCTCATAGGGATGATACAGAACCGCAAGAATGGTTTCTTTGCTTTCAAAGACCTGAAAATATTCGTTTTCATCTTCAACTTGAATGGGGGTAAAACATGACTCTCGTATCTGAAGCATCTCGGTACATCTTCCCATAAATTTCTTGCGAAGGTCATCAATCGATTTTTCCATACCGATAAAGTCCGTCCGATAGTAGCGGAGGTTTGCAGGAATCCCTGGAACATCTCCATACCCCTGAATGACATTACGGATACGAGGATAGGTCACTTCCTCGGCTATTTTGTTTTCATTGTTGGTACAGAGGATAAACTGTCTGTTTCCTCCGTCTTCCTTATTGAGTTCAAGAACGGCATGTCAGGTTGTTCAGGATCAGGCGAAGAAGTCGAGGATGACAGCGTTTTTATTAACCGTTGCGGATCTAATTGATTTTATTACAGCAAACGGTGATTTTGGATATTGAAATAATTCTCGCTCTCAAAGAATTTTATCAAGGAGTTGTGTTCAATGCTCACTTGCGGAAAATTCAGAATCATACCACATAGTCTTCGGCATCTCGCCGTCTAATCAGCCTCTAAATTTAAAGTATAATTGATATTCATTTTTCTGTTTCTTCGCCCAAATATCTCAACTTTTATACATTTCATCTATCACGTCATTTGATCTTCTCCAAATTCGTTTTTCCCCCTTACTATCAATTGGATATATCTCAATATCTAATTTTTCAACAGTACTAACTTTTCCTGTTTTTGAATCAATATAAATCGGGTAATACCTATCTGAAATCTTTCAACTTTTTGTTGTTGCAGTACTATCGGCACCTTGTTTTCGAAGGTTTACATCTAAATACCAACTTCAGTCAGTATCTTGTTTGTAGTTATGAGTTTTATCTTCGGGATTAACTGGCAGTTTTTTGATACTCGACTCCTCACTTTTTCAGAAAAAAATAGCATATTCATGAATTAAAGAAAACTTTCTCTGAGTCATTCTTCATTTAGGATTATTTCGTATCGAGATAACTCATAGGAGATTTGATTCTCAGAAAATCTCCTCAATACACAGCCATAATCTTGGGAGTTCATAATCATCTATCGTCACACAAATAGTACCGTCTTTCTTAAGAAGTTCTTTTGCTACCCGTAGTCGCTTCTCTATCATATTTAGCCATTTACTATGACGAAAGGAATCATTTGCATCAACGTAGGCATTATTATATTTCCAGTCAGTGGATCAGGTGTTATATGGAGGGTCGATATAGATAAAATCTATGCTATTTTTATGCGTATAAGCCAGTACTGACAAGGCATGATAGTTATCTCATTCAATGAGAATATGAGTGGGGCCATCGGGATTTTCATTAATAGTTTTTGTTTCATCTCCAACGAGTACGGGAAGTTCCGTTTTACATCGTTCTACAACATCCTCGGGTTTGTCTTCCCAGACAAGTCCATAGCGTTTTGATTTCTTGAGTTTCTTCAGTTCCTCTTCTAGGTCTTTGATTTTTCGGATAAATACTGATTGTTTCTCAGCTTTCATAGACTCTATAAAAGACTTGAGATGTTCCACAGTCTGTCACTGGATCTGATAGGTAGATTGTGAGTTTTCGGACATAAAAGGCGTATTTAACAAGTAAACACGCCAAAAGAACATATTGGGGTCTTGGCTAACAAAAAGGGCAGTTTTAACAAAAAGCTCTAGTCGTCAGCCAAGATAACTATTTTTCTCCCATAATAAATACATTAAGGGCGAGCAGTCGTAAAACTGCCCTTTAACGCTTATTATGAGGGAATAATAATTTAAAAAAATGTCATCTTGGCAAGAGGAATATATCTATTTCCTGCTAGATTGCAAGGTTCTTTTGATTTTAAGAGATTTTCCCTATAATCAGAGAATATTATTATGAAAATTAAAATTATGATTAGCGAAATAATTGAAGCATGTCCTCCATGATTTGAAAAAGTTTTGGAGCTAATAATTACATCCAACTTGTCATCGGAAGAAAGATACAAGAACCATTTTAAAGTAAGCATAGATGCGAAGTTTTATATTGATGATTTATGCTGATCTGGTAGTGAACCATTTTGTTATGACTGATTACATTGAATATTTATACTCCTTAAAAAGCTTTGAGTAATCAAGGATTTCAAGAGAGTTCCCTATGTAGATAATGGCGATTATAATCACGTAGATGTATTGGATGATTTGGGTTTTGAACGCGAGAAAAACTGAAGTGGCTGATTTATTGGTGAAGTTCCGTGGGATGAGGCTATTCTATATATGAAGCACGGTTGACCATATTATGTATCTTGTGATAAAGAAAAGATTATGTTGTTTCGTGATATTGTCTTCAGGAAGAAGAAAAAATATATATGTAGAATTGGGATGATAAAGTTCTTAATAAATTTTACTCAAAAAATAGATATTGAATCCTTTCTTGATTGGATGGAGTTTGATGAAATATATCATTTTAATGATATTGAAGTACTAATATATTCAGTAGCTTCATCTTCAAGGCTGAATATAGCAAAGATGTATTATTATGTTTGAAGATTTATAGATAATCAAGAGGATGATGAACTCTTTAAATTTGAGATGGCTCTTGAAAAAGAGGTCGTATTGGATAATACAGACTATAATTACCCAGACAATTTTAAATACTATTATTTTGACGCCAAGCTCGATAACCAGGTCACACCAAAAAAAGAGAGAAATATCAAGAGTATAATTAGTGGATCGGTGAGCTATGACCCTACAACGAATCAAATGAAAATATGAGAGAAATATATACCTTTCAAATGAGCCAAGCTCCAGATAATTATGCTGGAGTATCTTATAGAGAATAGGGACAGGAGCGTTTCTGGAGAAGAAGTAAAAAGAATCGGAATATCCGATATTAAAATAACCACCGATGATATAAAGAAAAAAATCAGAGGAAAATGAATTTCTCAGAAAGAATGTAAAGAACTATTCCATAGTTTCGAGGATGATGGGGTGAAATACTGTAGAATCCTGTTATAACAGGAAATAAAAGATTTTTATAAAAAACATCCTGTTATAACGGGAAGATAATAGCCCGAAAAGTAGTGGATTGGATTTACCTCCTTCCACTATTTTTTTGTGTTTTCTTTATATAATGGAATGTTAGCTTGCAAGCAAAATCTTACATTTTAAATTCACAATTACTTATGCCAAATTACTATTCTACAAGCGATCTCAACCTCGCTTCTGCTATTATTGTCTCTTGATACCAACTCAGCCACATCCAGAAAGACAAAGGCAAGGGATTATTCTTCTTTGAACCATCGCATAAACTTGCGAAATTTACCGAAGATTACTTTCTTTGAAGGATTCGACTCGATCCGATGGAATATTCAGGTTCTATAAAAACACTGAAGAATTATCTCTATAACACTCCGTAGAACTATGCTAACGCAAAATGAGGTGGAGTCGTATCAGATGATATATAAGAAGATTTACGGGGTAGAAATACCCAAAAGCGAAGCATACGAGCAAGGATTGAAACTTATCACTCTGCTTGAAGCTATTTTAAAATAATTACTAACTAAATATTAATATGCGTATTACTATTACAGAATACCTTTCCTCTAAAGGAATACGATTCTCAACCGTTTGAAAAGAACTTATGACACATTGTGTTTTTAATGACTGTGATGCAAATAGTCATGGGAAAGAAGCACACCTCTACATAGATAGTGAAACTGGATGCTACCAATGTAAAAAATGCTTGGAGCAGGGGAATGGCATCACGCTTATGAAACACTTCTGAGATGATCCGAAAGAGTATGAGATCGAAGGATATAATTCTCCCGAGAAAAAGGAATTAACCGACACGATAAAAAAGAGTGTAACTATAACGGAAAAAGACGTAGAAAAGTATCATAAGGCTCTTTCTACCAATATCCGAAATTACCTTAATGATCGAGGTATCTCAAACGAGACAATCTCTGAAAGAAAGATTTGATGGGGAAGTTTTTATGGGGCTAATTGGATTATTATTCCAATTCGAGATTGTGATGGAAACCTCCTTTTCTTCAAACTTCGGAGAGATCCATCAAAACAAGAAGGAAGCAAGTATATGTTTTTCCCAAGCGGTGCCAGTGCAGTCCTTTATGGTTCGGAAAACCTATCGAATGGCGATGATAGTATCGTTATCTGTGAAGGAGAATTCGATCAGATGATGCTTTTGCAACATGGAGTAACAGCAGTGACATCCACGGCATGAGCTGGTACATTTAAATCCGAATGGCTGGATGGATTCTGAAACTTCCAGAAAGTATATATTGCCTTCGATAATGATGATTCTGGAAAGAAGTGATCCGAGAGACTTTCTGGTATGATAAAAGCTCGCTATCCAGAAATAGAGGTATGTCTGACCCGTATTCCCGAGTCTCATGGAAAGGATATTACTGATTATTTCCAGAAAAATGGAACAGTCGATGATCTTATGGGAGTATATAGTGAGAGTACTCAGGGTATAGATGTATCAAAATTCCCACCTTTAAAATGAGAGGATATAATAAAAATCCTGTGACTCACTATTAAACATGACGATATAAACAAACTTGTCGTATTTCTTGCGATGCTCTCGGCATATACGGAGGATGCTCAGATAAACATTCTCCTCAATGCTCCATCTTCCTCGGGAAAGTCATATATTCCTCTTGAGATAGCAAAGCTCTTTCCAGAAGAAAGTGTAATGAAACTTCTCTATGTCTCCCAGAGTGCCTTTTTTCACGAGAATGGGGAGTATGATAAAGAAAAGAACGAAAAACATATCCGTCTGGATCGGAAAATTATTATATTTATCGACCAGCCAAGAACAGAGCTTCTTGCAAGGTTTCGCCCTCTTCTCTCACATGATGAAAAAGTAATGATCTGTAAGATTACCGACAAAACAGGACAATGAGGGAATAAGACTAAGAATATCGTGATTCATGGGTATCCTGTGGCTGTATTTTGTACGGCATCTACTGGACTCGATGAGCAGGAGGCCACTCGCTTCCTATTGCTTTCTCCAGAAACCCATAGCGAGAAGATTCATGATACGATTCATTCAAAAATACAATCCGAATCCATAGAGAACGAGTACCTCGAATCCATAGAAAATAATCCTGAAAGATTGCTTTTTAAGGAACGGATAGAAATGATAAAAGATGCTCGAATTGAATATATACGAATATCAAACTCTGACGAAGTGGAAAGACGCTTTCTGGAAGATAAAAAGTACCTCAAGCCCAGACATCAAAGGGATGTGTGAAGATTTATGTCATTTATAAAAACATTTGCTCTTCTTAATCTCCCACATCGAAAGCGGGTTGGTAGTACTCTTTATACGGAGAAAGAAGATCTTGAGGAAGCCTGGAAAATATGGGAAAGTCTTGCACCAGGTCAGGAGTATAATATCTCGCCCTATGCTATGCAGATTTACAAGGATGTATTTATTCCGGCATACAAAGAATTCAATCAATCGAGAAAGATAGAGAAAGACCCTTTTGATAATGATGAATTAAAATGAGTTCCCCGCAGATATATTCTCAAGAAGCATTCGGAAGTATATGGCCGACCTCTCTCTGATGCTACTTGGAGACAGGAGATAGAACCAACACTCGAGAACGCAGGGCTTATCACCAAGGAAACGATAGGAAAAACAATCTGTCTGAGTCCCGTGGAAGAGATGGAGATATAGTGAGCGAAATCGGGGTATAAATTTCATTATCATTAACTATATCATTTTATGAAAAAGAAACCTAAAGATACTAAGAAAAGCAACAAAGCATTGATAAAGCCTTTAGTCAAGGAGGAAGTCAAAGAAGTATTAACCTGACTAAGCACTTATGATTTACATCCAGATGAGATTTACAAAAAGTTCTGAAAAACAATTGCTACAGTCCGTTCCTGAGAAAAAGACGAAGATGGTATGGAATATATAAAATCCAATTTATTAAAGCTTGATGATTTTAGCCATAATCACACCAACTTAGCCAATACAGTACCTACAAAGATGGCAACCGCAGTTGTAGAACTAGCAAATAATCTTATAGATGAATATAAATGCAAAACATCACTTGAAAAAACCTTATGTGAAATAATAGCGAATAGTTACGGAAAAGTTATGAGTATTTCCAAATCTCTAGATTCCTGCTTAATATTTGATTACTTCTGAGCCGAGAGAAATGGATTTATAGCAGTAATGTCAAAAGAACTTGATCGAGCAAACAGGAATTATCTCAATGCCTTGAATAATTTAATAGAGCTTAAAAGACCTCAAATGAACATAAGTATAAAAACAAAAAATGCTTTCGTGTGAACAAATCAACAGTTTAATAATAATCCAACTCCAGATGAAAATATTAAAGGCTAATTATTTAGGAAGATTCACACTGGAATCATGCCAGAAAGTATCTATCAAAGACCTACTTGCTTTAGTAAAGAGGAAACTGACAAAAGAAATATTGAGTATGGAATTGGATTGAATAGAACTTATTCAAACATCAGCTCACTATGGGTGAGTGCGATACTGGTTCAAGTGTCCATTATGCGAACAAAAAGTATGTAACTTGTACCAAATACCTAAAAAAGAAAGTCTTTGCTGTCGAAAATGCAGTGGACTCAAGTACAAAAAACAGAGGTTTAAAGGAATGATTGAAGAAAAGATTGGAAATCTTTAGATAAATCCATATAGTGTCCCTGCCAAATCATATATCTATAAGTCCTGAATATTTTTTTGAATATCAGAAATGGGTAATTGTCCACTTGATATAAATCTTCAAAAAAGATCAGTATTAGGTATATGGTTTGGCGACCGGACGATTACCCATTTTTATATGCTTAAAACTATTACTATGAACAATACACGTTTTGTGCTCTATGCACGTAAATCTTCGGAAAGAGAGGATAGACAGATTCAGTCGATCGATGATCAGATTAACTACTGGAACAAAAGAGCTAAAGAAGAGGGTATAGAGATTATCAAAATTTATACAGAAGAAAAATCAGCCAAAACTCCTGGACGAAGAACCGAGTTTTACACTATGTGTGATGATCTTGAAAAATGACACATAGACGGGGTTCTGTGTTGGAAGCTTGATAGACTATCTCGTAATCCTGTGGATACGGGGAGAATTCAATATATGCTTCAAAGAACCAAGATTAAACGAATAATTACGAGTGATCGTGTATATTACCCAGAAGACTCCTGACTTATATTCAGTGTAGAAACAGGAATGGCAAATCAGTATATATTGGATCTCTCCAAAAACTCGAAACGATGACTCCAAAGCAAGCTCGATAAGTGACACTTTCCTGGAATGGCGGTTCAATGATATCTGAATGATCGTATTAATAGAACGATAATCCCAGATCCAGAACGATTCAGTATGGTAAAGAAGATGTGGGAAATGCTTCTCTCATGATGTTATTCGCCTCAGAAAATTCTTGAAACTGCGACACACGAATGGTGATATAGAAGCTTAAAGCGTAAGAAGACATGAGGAAAACCATTGGCTCTCTGTACGCTTTATGATATATTTCGTAATCCATTTTATGCCGGGTATATGCGATATAATGGACAACTGAAAAAATGAGATCATCATCCGATGATTACTTGGGAAGAGTTTCAAAAAGCCCAAAAACTCTTTGGGCATACAAAGTGAGAAACTGGTTTGATAAAAACAGAGAGACCGTCTATGCTTGAATTCTCATATACATGAGTGGTGGTATGTGGGGAATGTGGATGTATGGTTACGGCAGAAAAGAAAACAAAGATACTACAAACGACTAAACAAGAAAAAAGTTACACATACTATCACTGTACTCATAAGAAAAATTCCCCCACATTCCGATGTTCACAAACATGAGGAATTCCTGAATGAGTCATAGAATCTCAAATTAAAGAGATCCTTGAGAGTATAGAAATTCATCCAGAGTACTTTGACTGGGTAAAAGAGGTTTTGTGAAGAAGACATAGTGAGGAGACCCAGGGGAGAGAATCAATATTTGAGAGCGTGAATAAGGCGATAGAGAATGAGGAGAAGAAAAAGAATCGTCTCGTCAATATGAGACTCAATGGAGAGTTCGATGATAATTATGCGGAGTATGAGCGACTCAAGAAAGAAATGGAAGAAGAATCTCAAAAACTTCAGATTAGAAGAACTGAACTGGAAAGGGAATCTACAAACTGGACGGAACTCGTAGAGGATACTTTTGATTTTGCAAAAATGGCAAGTGAGAAGTTCCAAAATGGGGATTTGAAAACAAAGAAGCTCATCTTCCGATCACTAGGTTCGAACTGGACTTTAAAGGATGGGAAACTGCAAGCCAATCTGCATGATTGGTTTTTGCCGTTTAAAAACATGATAGATTTAGACTCTCCCGATTTCCGAAGGTTAGAACTGAACAAAAAACGCACCAGCTTGCGGAAAACTGATGCGTTTGATGATTGAATTTGACTATGGTGGCGAGGGGCAGAATTGAACTGCCGACACACGGCTTTTCAGGCCGCTGCTCTACCACTGAGCTACCCCGCCGGGCGACAGACATTATATAGAAAATAAGGAGAAAGCAAAAGATTTTTTATTTTCCTATCTACCACCCTTTTGACTGTACCCATTTTTTGATAGAATCCGTAGATTCCACGGAAATTTTCGTGTCTTTTATCTGTCATTGTATGTCGATAAATACTTGAATGGAACCTTTCTCGATTCATTCCAGATAGGTTTTGAGATCGACGAGATCCTGTCTGCAAGCGAAAGAAGGGATTTTTATGCTGAATTCTTGCATTTCATCGGATTTTTCTAGGTGAATACAGGTATTCACCTCTACGCTTTCTTCGTCATCATCCTCCATTTCCTGAGAATCGGATTCCATAATGGTTTCTTCTTTTATTTCGATAATCTCATTTCCTTCATTCTCTTTTTTTGTCTCGATTGTTGCTGTATTTTCAGCTATTTCTTCGATAAAACCGGAGAGATTTACAATTGCTTTTGCATCGAAAAGATTCATATCGCTCGCCTGTTGCCGTATGGAAGTGATGGTAGAAGCTCGAATGGTCTGAGCAGTAACTGCCATTTCTCCGTTTTCTTCATTTCCCCGGAAAATACCTTCAACCAAGAGGATTTTATCTTCTTCGAGGAGAGGAGAGAGAGCTTCATATTCCTTCGAGAATACGAGTACTGTAAAGCGGAAATCGAAACTGTCGCAGGTTGCAATAGCCATCATCTTCCCGGTTTTGGTTTGCACGTGTCGTACGGAAGTTACGAGACCGATGAGTCGGACCCGTTTCATCGCCTCTTTCTTGGTTTTTGTAGGAGTTCCGGTTCTTTTATCTGCATTTTCAGTTCATATCCCCCTTTCGTTCTGATCTTTCCCTATTGTTGTAGGGGTATTATTTCCTCATCGTTTTTCAGAAGATTCTATATCTCATTCTTCGTTCTCACCACTTGATCATTCCTCATGTCCCATTTCCATAACCACTCGTTCCGACATCTTCTTTCGCCATTCGGAAATATGTTCCATACCGACGGTCCGTTTGTCGATATACGGTTTGAGACCGTCGAGTCCGTGACCGGAAACTCCGTAACCAATGGATTCTTTTTCTCCGCGGATACGTTCTTCGAACGTCAGAGGTTTTGCTTGTTCCAGAGAAAATCGGAGATGTTCGGTTCCATGATGTCCGAGATCGAAGAGTCCGATCTGGCTCGTGGAGAGTTTTTTCTCGTTTTCCTTCTGGACAGCACTCATCTTCCCAATAGATGCAATAAGATTCGCACGATCTCCAAGACTGTCCAATGCCCCGGACTTAATAAGCGCTTCCAAAGCTTTTTTATTAATAACATCCCCACTATTTCGTTCTATGAATTCATAAATAGTTGTATATGGACCTTTTTCACGATTACGACGGATAGAGTCGATTGGTCCATCTCAGAGTCCTTTGATGGCCTTGAGTCCGAAACGGATATGATGCGCATCTATGTAGGTAAAATGCTTCATCGATTCGTTTACATCGGGCGGAAGGATATTGATTCCTTTCGATTTACATTCTCCAATTTCCATAGTGATACGTTCCATATCTTCCTCATCCGATACCATGAGCGCAGTCATGAATTCCGTCGGATAATATGCTTTCAGATACGCAGTCTGATAGGAAATCATCGAGTAGCAGGTAGCATGCGATTTATTGAAGGAATAATCCGCTGCGGGCATAACCATTTTCTCATAGATAAATTCACTTGTTTCCCGTTTGTATCCGTTTGTTTTCTCAGCCTTCTCGATGAATTCGTACTTGATTTTTTCCACGACTTCACGGATTTTCTTTCCGACTCATCGTCGGAGTATATCGGCTTCACCGAGAGAAAATCCTCCCATCGATTGCGAAAGTTGCATAAGCTGTTCCTGATATATCGCGATACCGTAAGATACGTTCAGATACGGTCCGAGGTCGCGCTCGAGTTTAGTAGTTTCTTCTGCAACGGTGTCTTTTCCGTACTTTTTCCCGAGAATATCACGGAGTTCGTCCATCATATACGAAACCTTTTCGAGACCGTGCTTGCGGGCGATATAGATGGGGATGAACGCCATCGGCCCCGGACGATAGAGAGCAACCATCGCAATAATATCCTCGAATGTATTGGGTTTCAGATCTTTTAGATACTTCCGCATCCCTGCGGATTCAAACTGGAATACTCCGGTCGTATCTCCTTCGGCGAATATCTTGAACACTTTCTTGTCGTGGAAACTAATCTTGAGCATATCAATATCTTTTCCATGCGTTTCTTTGATGATTCGGAGACAACGCTCGATAATGGTCAGATTCCGGAGTCCGAGGAAATCCATTTTTAGTAGCCCGAGATCTTCGAGTGGTTTCGCGCTGAATTGTGTAACGGTAGTAACCGCATCCTTTGGCGGATGCTGGAGCGGACAATAATCAGTCATAGGACGTGGTGCGATAATAACCGCACAGGCATGAACTCCGAGTTGTCGTATAGAACCCTCGAGTTTTAGAGCATTATCGATAATCATATGATATCGACTATCTGTATCGTAGGCTTTTTTGAATTCTATCGATTCCACGAGTGCATCTTTGAGCTTGGTTCCCGGTTTGCTTGGAATGGCTGCCGCGAGTTTATTCATCTCGGCAAAGGGGATTCCGAGAGCTTTCCCGACATCTTTTACTGCCGCACGTGCCGCCATAGTACCGAAAGTACAAATCTGGGCAACGTGATCGTCTCCATATTTGTTTCGTACATATTCGATAACCCGGTCACGTCCGGAATCAGAAAAATCCACGTCGATATCTGGCATGGAAATACGTGAAGGATTCAAGAATCGTTCGAAGAGTAATCCGTAAGGAAGAGGATCTATATCAGTGATTCCTGATACATAAGCGAGTACTGCTCCTGCTGCAGATCCACGGCCCGGTCCAACCGGAACGCCATTTTTCTTCGCCCAGATAATAAAATCGGAGACGATGTTGAAATACCCGTTAAATCCCATCAGGTCAACTACGACGAGTTCGTATTCCAATCTGTCTATGACAATCTTCTTTTCTTTTGGCCATTCTTCGATGAGTGTTCGTTTCTTGTCGGTATAATATGTTTTCGCGAGTTCTTGGAGTTCGAGAGCAGACATATCTACGAGTTTCTTGTCCGATCCGGGAATATCTTTTTTATGGATGAATTCAACAATAGTCGTTTCATCAAGTTCGAAATCGTACCGATTATTAAGTCCTTCTATACAGATACGACGAAGATTCCATTCCTCTTCACCGAGAGTTTTTACTCCTACAGGCAAATTTTCTTTGTATTTCGCATAGAGGTCTTTTTCTTCTGTTCCGAGCTCGAAGGTTGGGATAAGGGTTTTTCCATAAGCGATATCGATATGGATTTTATCGTTGATTTCGAGAGTGTTTCTGATGGCTTCTGGAACGTGGGCGAAAAGTTCCGCCATTTCCTCTGGGCTTCTGAGAGCGTAATTCCCTTCGATAAGCGTCGGACGATCAGGGTCTTCGAGAGAACGTCCGTCCCCGATACAATAGAATAGATCACGGGCTTCCGCGTCACTCTCCTCGATATAATAAACATTATTGGTAGCGACTACTTTATATCCGTAAGTGCGGGAAAGTTTTATGAGATAGTCATTGATTTTCGGCTGATTTCCGCGGTCCGGATGTTCCTGGAGTTCCAGATAGAAATCATCTTTCCCAAAAAGTCCTTCATAATAAGCGATTCTCTCTCGGATATATTCTTCGCTTTTTCCGGTCGTGATATGCTGTGGAATTTCCCCCATAATAGATCCTGAAAGTCCGATGAGATGATTCTTGTATTTTTCCAATACTTCGAAGTCGATACGTGGTCGTCCGTTGTACATACCGTCGAGCCACGAATCTGTCACCAAATCGATAAGGTTTTTGTACCCTTCTACGTTTTTTGCAAGGAGAACGATCTCAAAGAGTTCATTATCTTTATCACGATTTGTTTTTCCTTTTTTGGAAATAATAACTTCCACCCCGATAATCGGATTAATCCCTGATTCTTTTGCTTTTTTATAGAATTCGAATGCACCATAAAGATTTCCGGCATCGGTGATGGCGAGCCCGGGCATACCAAGTTCTCTCGCTTGCTTCGCAAAAGCTCCCGGTTTCCCGAGTCCGGAAAGGAATGAATAATGGGTATGAGTATGGAGATGAACAAAGGACATGCGAAATCGGCAAATGGAAAATACTATTTCCCTGCAGTATACGAAAAAAATACAAAAACAAAAAACTTCCGAAAAAAATTTTTAAAAATCTTGAAACTACATATAGTACATTCATCTTATTTTCTTTTCAATGAAATAAATATATATCACCAGAAGAGATAGCTTAGTTTCCAAATAAACCAAAAATCATGCAGAAAATAATTCTCGCACTCTCTGGAGAAATGGGGTGTGGAAAAGGGACTCTCACAAAGTATCTCGTTACCAAATATCATGCGGAAGTATACCGGTTCTCGAATCCTCTTCGCGATATCCTTGACCGTATGCATCGTGAGAAAAGTCGCGATCATATGCAACAGCTTTCGACCGCACTCCGACAGGTTTTCGGAGACGATGTTCTTTCTGAGATAATTCTCGCGGATGTAGGGCAGAGTGAATCGCCATTTATTATCATCGATGGAGTCCGTCGTGAGAGCGATATAAAATTCCTCCGAAATCTTGCTGGATTTAAACTTGTTTATATCGATGCCGATATAAAAACCCGATATACCCGTATCACTTTCCGTGGAGAAAATAGTTCCGATACGACCAAAACCATCGAGGAATTTATTCGAGAAACCGAGGCAGAAGCAGAATCAAGGATTCGAGAATTGAAAGAAATTTCGGACGTCATTCTCGAAAATAATGGGACTATTGAAGAATTGGAGAAGCAATTTGAAAAGGTGCTAAAATAGCAAAATGAAAATGAGATTTTAAATTTGACTCTTAGACTCTTTTCTATACAATACCCGTACTTTTTTAATCCAGTACCACTTATTCCTAGCGAATAACTTCGAAGGAAAGTAGCATTGGATTGCTTTTATTTTCATATTATTATTCCACTCCATGCCAAATACTTCATCGGCAAAAAAGGCTCTTAAACAAAGTCAGACTAAAGCATCTAGAAATCGTCGTTTCAACGCTCTTTACAAAGAAACTCTCAAAGCTTTCGAAAAAGCTGTTGCTGCTAAATCTGCAGATGGTCTCGAACTTCTTGCAAAGCTCTATTCTCGTATCGATACTCTCGTAAAGAAAAACATTCTTCACATCAACAACGGTTCGAGAAAAAAATCTCGTTTCGCAAAGATGCTCAAAGCTGTATCCACTAAGTCATAATCGATGGCTCCAAAAGCAAAACGCACCAATGAAAACATACGAGCTGATAAGGTTCAGGTAATTGCTGAATCTTGAGAGCAACTTGGTATTATGCCTCTCTCTGATGCCATTAATAAAGCAAGTGCTTTGGACATGGATATCGTCGAGATAGGAATGCAAGATGGTATCGTTCTTACAAAAATGATGGATTATGGGAAGTTTTTGTTCAAACAACAGAAATCCCAAAACAAGTCCCATTCGAAGAAGACCGAAGTTAAAACCATTAAGCTTACGTATAAAATCGGTGATCACGACCTCGAGATTCGAAAGAATCAAGCGATCAAGTTTGGAATTGCCGGACATCCGCTCAAGATTATACTCTCCCTTCGAGGAAGAGAAAATCACTACGAAGCTCTCGCAATGGATAAAGTCAATGAGTTTGTAACTTCTCTCGCAGAAGTCTACAAAGCAGATGGAAAAGTTATGAAGGCGGGGAATAATTTTTCCATTCTCCTTCATATCAAAAAATAGCCCCAATATTTTATTTTAATCTCATTTCTTTTTTATGAAACAGAAAACTCACTCAGGAGCAAAAAAACGAGTAAAAGTTACCGGAACTGGAAAGTTCATATTCGCTCATTCATGCAAACGTCATCTTCTCTCTGATAAGAGCAAGAAGGCAAAAGGACGAAATAAGTACGGTATCGTAGCTCACGCAACGAACAAACTTGCATCACAGAGATGTCTCCCATACGGAGTAAAATAATAAAGTCTCTGAAAAACTCGTCCTTCAAGCTTAAATCTCCGCTTCCTCGTTCTCCGTACTAGTTTGGTACGGTTCACTCCGGGTCTCGATTTGCACTTGAATTACTTCGTTTTTGAGAAACTTCAGAAGCTAAATAACTCATTAATTAACTAATTACTCATATATGGTACGTGTAAAACGTGGTCTTATGACCAAGAAACGACATAATAATCTTCTCGCTCGTGCGAAAGGATTCAGAATGATGAATGGAAATGTATTCACTCGAGCAAAAAACGCTCTTATGAAAGCAGGAACCAATGCATATATCGGACGACGTCTCAAGAAACGAGATTTCCGTGGTCTTTGGACTATTCGTATCAATAATGCGGTTCGTGAACTCGGACTCACTTACTCTGTATTCATCAACCTTCTTTACAAGAAGAATGTAAAGATCGACCGAAAGGCTCTTTCTAATCTTGCTATCAGTCATCCAGCTGTATTTGCAAAAATCGTTGATTTCGTAAAATAAAAACAAACCCCGCTCGAAGCGGGGTTTTTGTTTTAGAAAACCTAATTATTAAAATCAAATGATTTCCCGATTCCTTATTACTCTCGTTCGTCTTTATCAGCGATATCTCTCTCCCGATCATTCCATTTGGGCTCGGACAATGAATCGACCGCCATATTGTAAACATATTCCGAGTTGTAGTGAATATATGGTGGAATCCATCGAGAAAAGGGGAGTAGTACGAGGTGTTCTGAAGGGAATTTGGCGAATATTTCGATGCAATCCGTGGAGTCGAGGTGGATACGATCCAGTGGAAAAGAAAAAGTAAAAACAAACCCCGCTTGAAGCGGGGTTTTTGTTGGGGGGAATGTACTTTTAGCGATGGAAAAATACCAACAATCCTGGTATTCCTCTGATATGAAAAATCATAGCCGCGAGTAGGATTATTCCCATAATGAAACTGATTATCATTACGGGAATAATATGAGATATTTTTGTATCAGTTATTGCTGGCACGGTCTTCTCCTCAAAAAAAGTTAACAAACGAATTTTTTTATTTGACCCAATCAGTTTTCTGATGTATCAATTTGAAAAAATCTTTATAGAGATTACCGAAATCTATAAAATGTCAAATGATTCGCTTCTCTATTCCATTTTATTTTTTGTCATTTTTACATTTTCTATATACTTGCATTCATATTTTTTACACTATTTGTTATGTTTTCTTTTCTTGTTTCACAGGATATATCCCTCCTGAATTATCTTCGCTCTTTTGTCGATCCAACTTCAGCTTTTCAATTGAAGCTTGTCCATATCGGATCAGACATTGAGGTGGTGCTCGTTATGCTCCTTCTCATAGGTCTTTGGCTTTATGGAGTGTATCAAAAAAATAATCAATTCAAAATCGAGGCTCTTATGATGCTTTATTCTATCGGTTTTGCTTTCTGTATCTATGTAGTCCTGAATCTCGGACTTCCATTCCGTCCTCGTCCAGAAACTGTTTCCTCGATTCGTCCGATCATAGATCATTTGCCAGATAATTCTTTTCCTTCGGGACATGGGATTTTCGCCGGAGCTTCTGTACTTGCGGCATTTCTCTATACTCGCCGTTCCATCGCATGGACATTACTCGTAACCGGTATTTTTATGGGACTTTCGAGAATTCTGGCAGGGATTCATTACCCCGGAGATATTATCATTGGTTTTATGATAGGACTTGTCGGAGCGTATATTGTATATATTTTTCGCGACAAGCGCTTCATGACGGATTATCTGCTCGTATTTCCAGTAAGAATCGCAAAGTTTTTTAAGTTATAATACACATTTTATGTTCCATCAGATTTTCGAAACTATTCTCGCTTTTTTCGGAGGACTTTCCTATACGTCCGTATTTTTCCTTATGACTTTGGAATCCAGTATCTTCCCGGTACCATCGGAGCTTGTTATGATTCCAGCGGGGTATTTGGCTCG
>Ga0100387_10002131_pt1 | contig 16872 bp, 15 predicted proteins | sample CryGeymeta201511_FD_81547 | JGI IMG/M metagenome (GOLD analysis project Ga0100387, IMG submission 81547) | Groundwater microbial communities from Crystal Geyser aquifers in Utah, USA - Crystal Geyser metaG 2015-11 | ecosystem: Environmental > Aquatic > Deep subsurface > Groundwater | place... | reverse complement strand
TGGAGAAGATTAGTAAGTCTGGGATTAGTTTGAAAATAAGTGAGTTAGAACTCTTGTTAGCACGGGAAAAACTAACCTATGTTCAAGAGGAATTTATTTCTAGAATAAAGTTAACCGTAGAAAAAAAACAAGGTAAGAATATTGACAAGAAAATAAAATTTCATGCTAAAAAATTTCATTGGTATCAAAATAATTGGAGTGATGTGCATGAATTTAATTACAAACATTTTGAGAAATTAATAGACAATGATTTAAAGAATTTATCTGAAAGACAAAAAGAAGTTGAACAGATTATGAGAAATATAAAAAGCGCTACAGAGAGAAAAATAGAATTTTATAAAAAAAATAAGATATCAGCAGATTTAAAAAACATTTTTTATATGTTTTCACGTATATCCGAGTGGCGTGATGAACGCAAAGCTCATATTTGTGCTGTTCAAACTCATTATTTCTATCAAATTTTGAAAAGAATAGTAACTGAAAATAATATTTCCGAATTTTTATCTGGCATGTTAACTTATAATGAAGTCAAAGGTTGGAAGCTAGATAATAGGATAATTGAGATATTAAAGAAAAGGAGTAAGAATGCTATATATTTTTGTGATGCTAATAGAAAGTGTAGTTGGTTATATGGTGATAAAGCAAAAAATACATTTGATATTTTAGTAAAGAAACTAAAACAAAAAGAACTTAAAGGTGTTATTGCTAATAAAGGAGTAGCTAGAGGTAAAGTAAAAATAATTGAGACAAGGTCAGATTTTAAGAAAATGAAAGTTGGAGATGTTTTGGTGACCAGTATGACTAGACCTGAGTTTGTACAGTTGGTTAAAATGGCTAAGGCAATTATTACTAATGAAGGTGGTATAACTTGTCATGCAGCTATTATTTCGCGTGAATTGGATAAGCCGTGTATCATTGGTACTCAAGTAGCTACGGAAGTATTAAAAGATGGGGATTTAGTTGAAGTTAATGCTAATCATAATATAATTAAAATATTAAATAAAAAAGGAGATATTTAAATTAATTATTAAATTTTAAACTTATGTCAGGAGCAGTAATGTATTCAGGAAAATGGCGCATTAAACCATCGGGTAAATTACCTATTTTCCTAAGATTTGTTATTAATTCTTCATTTACTGAAGAAATAGCTAGGAAAGCGGATATTAAGACAGTTATGGCTAATAGAACATATTTGAATCATATGATGTATTGGCCAGCCGAGGAATATAATCCTTTTGAAGAGGAGGTCATTGGACATATGAAAGCAGATGATGGATGGTTTGAAAAGTATTATGATAGGGAATTAAAGAATTGTGAATATTTATATAAGAAAGGCTTAAAATTGAAAAAAATTGATTGGTCGAAAAAAGATAATAAAGAGATTGCTGAAATAATAGAAAAATTAATAGAGGAATATCGTGAGGTAGTTTGTCCTTGGTATGCACAGTATTCTTTAGATGAATACTTTGAAACCACTATAGAGGAGAAATTATTAGGGTATATAAAAGCAGAGGATAAAGATTTTAGAAAATACGTATTGATTCTCACTGATCCAAAGGAAATGACTGAAGTAGCAGAAGAACGTTGGAAATTGACAAAAATTGCTGAAGATTTTTTTAATAGAAATGAAGATCTTAATCAGTTATCAGATAACGCAGAACAAACGATTAATAAGCATTTAGAAAAATTTGCCTATATTAATCGTGGTTTAGCTACAAGCAAACCATATTGTTTTCAGGATATAGTAGATAGATTAAAAGAAATAAAACAACAGATTGATGAGGGTAAAAAAATAAAGGATTTAATATATGATGCTTCTCAAGAAAAAATAGAAAGCGAATATAGATGGGCACTAGATAAAATTAAACCTAAACCAGATTTTCAGAGAATAATTGATTTAGATAGATCACATTCATATTTACGTAATCGTCGAGTAGAAGCATTTTTTAATGCTGATTATGGTGCTAGCTTTGCTTATGAAGTAGTAGCTAAGAGAAATAATTTTAATCCAGATTGGATTATGGAGATTTCAGTTCCAGAAATGTTGGATGCTTTAAAAGAAGGTAAACCCTTACCTAGTGATAAGGAAATGAAAATTCGCTTTAAAAATTATGCCATGATAGTAAGAGATGCTAAAACAAGATTGATTACTGATCCAAAGGAAATAAAAGAATTAGAAAAAGAATATTCTGTTATCGTTGATAATGTTGAGATAATTCATGGAAGAATGGCATGTTTAGGAGGGATTATTAAAGGAAGAGCTAAAATTTGTCTAGATAAGAGCGAAATAGGTAAAGTTAAGAGAGGAGACATATTAGTTGCTCAATTTACTACACCAGATTTTGTACCAGCTATGGAAAAAGCAGTCGCTATTGTAGCAGATCAAGGTGGTCTATCATCACATGCTGCTATAGTTTCCAGAGAACTCGGCGTACCTTGTGTTATTGCTACAAAGAATGGTACTAGAGTGATCAAAGATAACGATTTATTAGAGATAGATGCTCAAAAAGGTATTGTTAAAATTTTAGAAAGAGCTAAATAGTAGTTTTATGATAAAAGCAATATTTTTTGATATAGGAAATGTTCTTTGTCAGGAGGGATTTAAGCGTGGTATAAAACTGTATGAAAAAGAATTTAATATTCCTGAAGGTGAATTTTATAAAATAATTCATGATTTTAAAGGTTGGAAAGATTTCACTTTAGGAAAGATTTCTTCCAAGAAATATCTAAAAATGTGCAAGGTGCGTTGCTTAGATTATTATTTTGATGGGGGGAAATATTTTGAATTAGTAAAGAAATTGAACAAACCAAATGAAGAATTAATAAATTATATAAAAAATAAATTAGCCAATAAATATATTATTGGTATTATTTCTAACCATCCTAAGGATTGGTACGATAGCTTTATAAAAAAAGCTGACCTAGGGGATGTGATAAGAATTAATGCAATTTCTAGTTATTTACATATCCGTAAGCCTGATGAAAGAATTTTTCGAATTGCTTTAAATCAAGCGGATGTAAAAGCCAGCGAATCTATTTATGTAGATGATAGATTAGATATGGTTGATGATGCAAAAGAATTAGGTATGAATATTATTATTTTTGATGGTGATGTAGATAATTTAAAGAAAGAGATAAAATATAAAAGTTTAATTAAGAAATAATAAGAAATAATATGAAAAATCAGGAAAAAATTTCATTTATGGGGGATACGCAAATAGGAGGAGATAAGGAACAGGTAGATAGGATGAATAAAACTAAGGAATTAGTTGAACAATATCCAGAAGAAATAGATATTGCAGGTCATGTAGGCGATCTAGGTACCTCAGAAACTGCTTACGAATTTTTAGCTAGATATAATGAGTTAGGTCAAGCTGCTTTAGAAAAAAAAGATGATATTTCCTTCGAAGAAGAATTACAACAAGCGTTAGATAAAGCATTTAATGAGGTTGTAGAAAGAGGTGAAGAAAAAGCAACTAAGTATGTTATGGGTAAAGCACTTAGAAAAAGGAAAGAATATCCAGGAGTGGAAGTTGTTCTAAGAGAATTTGCTCAAAAAGTCTTGAATGATCATGAAAATTTAGAACAGTATGAAAAGTTTATTGTTGGCCAAGGTGATCAAGCAAAGTTAGATATGTTTAAAACGGTGACTGGTCGTAACGAGGATTTTTTTGAACTTGATGAAAAAGCAATGATAACAGAAATGAATGAAGCCTTGGACACAATGGCTACATTAGCTGGAAAAAAAGGCAAATTAATCGTGGTACCTGGAAATCAAGAAAAAGCTAATTGGCAAAGAGTAACTGAAAAGGTACTTCCAGAATTTCAACGAGATGTTGATTTACAGGAAGAACCTAGTTATCATGAAGTAAATGATAACGTTGCTATAATGGGTGTGCCTTATGAATTTGATACAAAAGAATTCAATGCTAAGGAATTCGCAGGTCAGGCAGAAGGCAAGAAATCGGTTATTTTAGCTATGCATGCCTCACCATTACTTAGAGGACTCGCAGAAAATATAGATTTAGAAAATTATAAAGGTACGGAAAGCTATGAAAAGATGAAACTATGGTTAGAAGAAAGAAAAAAGAGAGAAGAAAAGTTTGGTAAAGGTAAAAGAACTCCGGGTTCTCAATTAAATCCTGTTAATAGACAATTTAGAGAAATAGTTAGAGATTTGCCTCAAAGTGTTAAAACAATCATTGTTCCTTGGGGTCATTTGCATTCAGCGCCAGAACAAGCTTTAGCTAATCATCCATGGTATACATTCGAAGAAGGCGAAGAGATTAAACCTCAAAAATTAAGAATAGGCATGCCTGGTAAAATGCGGGAGATAGAATTCGTTTATCTTCCTACAGCTGCAGTTGCAATATTTAGCTGTAAAGAAGATGGTTCGATTGATGTTGAATCTCTGAAGAAGATAGTGTCAGAATAAGAGTAGTTATAGTTAGTATTGGTTAACAAATTATTAGTATGATTGAATCAAATAAAATATATCTTTGGGATGCAGCTAATACTTTGTTTCTTGAAAGATGGCAACATCCAGATTATAAATCATTTGATGATTATGTTGCCTCAAAATTTCCTGATGGCAAATTTAATAATTTAGATTATGAGAGAGTATATGAAGAAGCATATCAAAATGAATATTTTAAGATTTGCATAAATGATTGTTTGGTAGAATTATTAAGTTGGACTAAGAATAATTATGTAGTTACTTCAGGGACTCCAGAGCAGAATAATATAAGAAGAGATATAATATTAACTAGAGATGGGGTTGATATTAGTAATTATTTATTAGGAGTTATCAGTTCTTTTGATTATCATGATGGTTTGACTAATAATGCGAAAAATGAGGAATTTTGGCTAAGATTATTAAAGAAAAAGTGTCAGGAAGGTTATAATGAAATAATCTATGCTGATGATAAATTGAGTGGAGTGGATAGTTTTTATAAGGCAGCAAAGCAATTAAATTATTCCAAGCTAATTGTTAGAGGTTATCACTTGAAAAATGATAATATTGGTTTTAAAAATGTGGATAATTATTGGGAAGCGGGTAGTTTATTAGATATTTTGACCAATGAGAAGAAACTAAATTAAATAATAAAATCAGTAAAAATTAAAATGATGCCTACTTGTTGTTAGGTATCATTTTATGTTATAATTAATTAACAATTCATACTATGAATAACTTTGTATTACCCTTTACTAAGCTAAAAAAGAAAGATGTTAGTATGGCTGGGGGTAAGGGTGCTTCTTTGGGTGAAATGACTCAAGCTAAGTTACCTGTACCACCTGGTTTTGTTGTTTTAGCAAAAACTTTTGATCAGTTTTTGGAAGAAACTGATTTAAATATGGAAGTTGAAGCTTGGCTTAAAAAAGTAAAGCATAGTGATGTTAATTCAGTGGAAAAAGTATCTAAGACAATAAAAGATTTAATTCATGATCAAAAAGTGCCCCAAGATATGGAAGTAGCAATTTTAAAAGAATTTAAGAAATTAAAAACTCAGTGGGTAGCAGTTAGATCTTCAGCTACGGCTGAAGATTCGTCTGTTGCGTCTTGGGCTGGTGAACTTGATACTTTTTTATACATTGATGAAAAGAATTTAATGGAAAGTGTTAAAAAGTGTTGGGCTTCGTTATTTACACCAAGGGCTATCTTCTACAGATTTGAAAAAAATTTACATAAAGTAAAAGTGAGTGTAGCAGTAGTAGTTCAGGAAATGATAAATAGTGAAGTATCTGGCGTAGCCTTTAGCGTTCATCCTGTTACAGAGGATAGGAATCAAATGATTATTGAAGCAGGATATGGACTTGGTGAAGCTATAGTTTCTGGCACGATTACCCCTGATTCATATGTGGTGCATAAAAAAGAAGGGACGATTTTAGATATAAATATTGCTAAGCAAGAAAAACAAATCGTGATGAAAAAAGGAGGAGGAAGTGTTTTACGAAGGGTAATTAAGAGTATTCAGGAAAAACAGAAATTAACTGGTAAAGAAATTATTGAACTTGCTGAAGTTATTAAAAATATTGAAAATCATTATAAATGCCCTCAAGATATTGAATGGGCATATGAAAAAAATAAATTATACATTTTACAATCAAGGCCTATTACAACATTATAACCATGCCTGAAAAACCAAAAACAAATACAACTCATGATCAGATAGTTGTTAGGAATGAAGATGGAGAGTATCAAATATTAATTGATGGGGAATTAAAACCTTTTAATCAAGAAGCTTTTAAGGTATCTCAAGAAAAAGAAATAACTACTCTTATTGATACTGGCAAAGAAGAGCTGGCCTTACAACCACCACCTCCAGCTATTCGTAAAACATCTGCCAGTTTTTATTTTCACCCTGCTGATGAAGAAGAAGTCTCGAAGGTAAGTATGCCAAGTGATATCTTGTCTCAAAAAAAGTATTCTTTGGATAAGATATTAAATAAAGTAATTACTACTTTAAATTTAAATTTAAATCAAGAACAAACCAAAAGGTTAAGAGATGTGGTAGTTACTATATTAAGAGATAGGAGAACAATTATTGATGCTTCAGAAATATTAGAACGTAAAAAAGAAGAAGGTGGAGTTGGATTAGAGGCTAAAACTATTGATAAAGTACTAGCTTTCTTAAAAGATATTAAGGATAAAGTAAATAAAGAAAAAGGTATCGTGGTTGATGAAGCAATTGAGAGAAAGAAAAAAGAAGCTGAGTTTATACCATCGACTATTAAACCCTTTAAAAAAGAGATAAAGCCAGAAATTAAGAAAGAAGAAATAAAGTTAGTAGAAGAATTTAAAGTACCGACTAAATTTAAGAGACCAGTTAAAGAGGGAAGGATTAATGATATTGTTAAAGATTATAAATTAGTTGGTCCGGTTGAAGAATTAGCCATTTTAACTTTAGTCACCTTCAGGAGATTAGGGGCTGATCCAATGAGACAAGCTCAAAAAATATCAGATAAGATTAATTTATTAGCTAAGGATTCATTAGTAAAAAAAGCTAAAGGTTTAGAAGCTTGGCGTAGGAGTCCTTTGTATAAAATGTATATCGCCATTGGCCAAGCTAGCATGGAACATGAAATATCAGTTTTGGAAGTAATTAAACAATATCAAGAGCAAGGTAAAGAGATTATGACTTCTTTAGAATTTGAAGCTATTACAGATTTAAATAAAAGATTAAGATACTAATATGAGACAAGCTACGGTCCCACAATTTATTGATGTCGAAGATAAAATAATTGGTCCGATAACCGTTAGACAGTTCTTAATTTTAATAGTGGCTGGCTTAATAGTATTACTGGAATATAAATTATCTGACATGGCTTTATTTTTAGTTCTAGGTATTCCCACTTTGGTTATATTCGGCATTATTGCTTTTTTGAAAGTAAATGGTATGCCTTTTCACTTTTTCTTTTTAAATGTAATACAAACTTTTAAAAAACCTAGTTTAAGAGTTTGGTCACGTGAAATAAATATTAGCGTTAAGAAGGGTAAAAAGAATGAAGAGGTTGTTGTTAAAACTAAAGTACCTGTTAAAAAGGTTGTTACCCATTCTAGACTTTCTGACCTTTCCTTAATAATTGATACAGGTGGTGTCTATCGTGGTGAAGAGGCACCGATTACTAGTTTTCAAAATGATTTAAAAGATTTAGAGATTAAATAAATATGGCACAAAATAAATTAGCTAAGAAAAAACCTAAATTTTCTACTCAACAGTATTTAGATATTGCTGAAATACATGATGATTTAGTTATTTTACGTGATGGTACAGTTAGAGCTGTTTTACTTGTTTCTTCCATTAATTTTGCTTTAAAAGGTGAAGATGAACAAAACGCTTTAATACAAGCCTATATTAGTTTTTTAAATTCTTTAGATTTTCCACTACAAATAGTTATTCAATCTAGATATTTAAATATTGATAGATATTTAGATAAATTAAATAATTTAGAGAAAGAACAGACTAATGAACTATTAAGAATGCAAATAGCTGATTACAAAGATTTTTTAAATGATTTGCTTGATTTAGGTAAGATCATGACTAAGAAATTCTATGTAGTAGTCCCATATATGGGACTCAAGAAAGCGAAAAAGAAATTTAGAGAGAGAGTTGTGGAAACATTTCAAGCAGCAGTTAGTGTTACTATGAGTCGGAAGAGGTTCGAACAATACAAAGATGAAATTAGTAAACGTCTTGAATTTGTAGCTGGTAATTTAAATTCGATGGGCATGAATGGTATACAACTTGATACTCAAAGTTTAATTGAATTATTCTATAATACCTATAACCCAGAGATTGTTGATGCTCAGAAATTAGTCGATGTTAATAAATTAAGAGTGGAAGATAATTAATATGGCTTTTCAAGTATCACAAGTTGAGTTAGAAGAAGAAAAACTTTCTAAAAGACAAAAAAAAGAAAGTAAGATTAAATTAAGTACTAAAGAGCAGAAGAAATTGCTGGAAGCAGAAAAAGTCTATCGTCAAGGGGTTACGACTGTTCGCGATATTATTGCTCCAGCTAGTTTTAAAGTTGACCTAAGAGCCGTGGAATTAAATGGTAAGTTTTTGACTACTCTGTTTGTGGTTAACTATCCAAGATATATTAATGTTGGTTGGTTTGCTCCGATTATTAACTATAGTTCACCTCTTGATGTTTCTATGTTTTTCTATCAAGTTAAAACAGAAGTTATTTTAAAACAATTAAAAAAGAAAGTCGGTAACTTAGAAGCTCAACTAATGGCTGATGCAGAAAAAGGTGCACCTCGTGATCCTTTACGCGAAACTGCCTTAAGGGATATTGAGAAATTAAGAGATGATTTAACTCAAGGTACGGAGAGATTCTTTCAATTTTCTTTGTATATTACTATTTATGCTGAGACACGCCAAGAATTAGATAGAATGGTAGAAAAAGTAGAATCAATTTTTGGTTCTAAGTTAGTCTATACCAAACGGGCACTCTATCAAGCTGAACAAGGCTTTAATTCATCTTTACCTCTTGGTAATGATGAGCTACAAATATCATTTAATATGAATTCTTCACCGATTGCTACTTCTTTTCCTTTTATCTCCTCAGAACTTACTTCGGATGATGGTATTTTGTATGGTATTAATAGACATAATAATAGTTTAATTATTTTTGATAGATTTTCTTTACAAAATCCTAACTCAGTGGTTTTTGCTACATCTGGTGCCGGTAAATCATATACTATCAAACTTGAAATATTAAGAAGTATGATGATGGGTACAGAAGTGATTATTATTGACCCTGAAAGCGAATACAAATATTTGTGTGATGCTGTTGGTGGAGCATATATTAACCTCTCGCTTAATTCTGAAAGTAAAGTTAATCCTTTTGATTTACCAAGAACAACTGATAACGATACCCGTCCAGCTGATATTTTAAGGAGTTCCGTCATTACTTTAAAAGGTTTAGTTCGTTTAATGCTTGGGGATTTAACCCATGCTGAAGATTCTTTAATTGATCGAGCTTTGATTGAAACTTATGCTAAAAAAGATATTACGATTGAGAGTGATTTAAATAATATTGATCCGCCACTGATGAAGGATTTAGAGGAGGTCTTAAGTGGTATGGAAGGAACAGGGGATTTAGTCATACGTCTTAAGAAATATACAGAAGGTACTTTTTCTGGATTATTTAATTCACCTACTAATATTGATGTTAAGAATCAATTAATTTGTTTTTCAGTTCGTGATTTAGAAGATGAACTTAAACCTATAGCTATCTATACCATTATTAACTATATTTGGAATATTGTCAGATCAGAAGTTAAGAAAAGAATCTTAGTTATTGATGAGGCTTGGTGGTTAATGCAAAGAGAAGATAGTGCTAAATTCATTTTTGCTTTAGTTAAGAGATGTCGTAAATACTATTTAGGTGTGACTACCATTACTCAAGATGTTAATGATTTTCTTGGCTCACCCTATGGTCAAGCTATTGTTACCAATTCAGCTTTGCAACTCTTACTAAAACAGTCACCGGCGGGCATTGATATTGTTAAAAAAACTTTCCATTTAACTGAGGGTGAAAAGTATTTACTCTTAGAAGGTAATGTTGGTGAAGGTATCTTTTTTGCGGGCAACAAACACGTGGCTATCTTAGTTAGAGCTTCATATACTGAAGATCAGATTATTACTTCAGATCCAAGGCAATTACTGGAAATTGAAGCTTCTAAGAAGGAATTTGAAGCTCAAATGGCTGCGCAAGGAGAAAAGGGTGAAAATAATAATCAAGAAAATATACAATAATATGTTTAGTAAAAAAACTTTAATAATTTTATCCGTTGTTGTATTAGCAGTAATTGGTTTAGCTATTGCTATACTTTTAATGGATAGCTCATTTTTTAATGAACCAGAAACTATTGATTTTACTCAAAGTTTAGAGCCGGAAACCAGTTCATCGGAAATAGTTACAGAACCTGAAGTCATAATTAACTTAACGCCAGCTGAAATATCAGTGACCATTGTAGCTCGTGACTTTGCTGAACGTTTTGCTAGCTTTTCTGCAGATAGTGGCTTTACTAATTTAGAAGAAGTTAAACTACTCTCTACGGCTAGCTTAGATATGAGGTTAAATGATATGATAGAAGAGATAGGTGAGAGCAATGAATTCTATGGTATTAGTTCCAAAGCTTTAAAAACTGATATTCAATACTTAGATGAAGATACGGGAAACTCTAGAGTAGTAGTTACTTTGCAAAGACAAGAAACTAACCATGAAGTTAATGATGTTATTTATCAAGATTTAAATCTTTTACTAGTTAAGTCGGGTAATAATTGGTTAGTTAATGATTTTAAGTGGTTAGAATAATATGCCAAAGAATGTAAACCAAACTGATAATTATGCTCGAGCTTTAAAAAAAGAAAGAAATGAAGAAAGAAAGAGAATGGCGGCAAAGTATAATCAGGGTAATTTAGATCCAACTGTTAATCCGCCAGAAAATGTAAATGAAAAGTCAAAGCAGGATAATCAAGAAAGACAAGGGGAAAAATCAGAGAAAAAAAGTTTAAGAGATAGGGCTTTAGAATATCAGAGAGAATTAAAGAGGCATAGAAAAGCAGCTAATAAGTTAAAAGAAGTTAAAGATTTGACTGCTAAACAGGAAGTGATAGGTTTAAAGGTTAAAAAGTTTCAAAGAATATACCGTTTTATCAATGCTACTTCAGCCGTAACTCCGTTTGGTATATTTCTTACCTGTTTAGTCATGAACGCTCAATTAATTTTTGGTAATTTATTTAGAGTAAAAATTGTACCTAAGTTAGAGTGGTGGGAGATTATAATATTATTATTGGTAGATTCTATTGTCGTCTTTATCATTTTGTTAGTAATTGTTGTTGTTTGTTTAATTGCTATTAAAATTATAGTAATTTTAGATTGGGTGGGTAAGATATTTGAGATAATGAAGTACAAGAGGGTATAATAGGTTAATTAAAATATATGTTTAAAAAAATAATTACAATTTTAATACTTTTATTCATATTAATGATACCGATTTTTAGTTATGCTCAGGGTAATGATCCTGGACAGACTAAATTTAAACAAGAATGTAAACAAACAAAAGGGGCTATGGTTCTGCAAGTACCAATACCTGGCATACCTCTCCTATATAATGGATCTTGTGGTAATTATGAGTTTGTAGGCGATGGGCAGGGTAATCTATTGGTTTCATACATTAAATATTTCTATAAATTCTTCGTAGGTATTGCTGGTATTATTACTGTTTTTATGATTATGTTTGGTGGGGTTCAATGGTTATTTAGTGGTGGTAACCCGGCTAAAATAACATCAGCTAAGGAGACTATATTTGGGGCTGTAGCTGGGTTATTTATTGCTCTGGGTTCTTATGTTTTATTAATTCAGATTAATCCACAGTTAGTGAAGTTTAATTTGACAATTTCACCGGTTGATCTTGCTGCGGCGTGCTATAATGAAAATGGTGAGGCGTTATTAATTGATCAATTGCCTTGCGGCTTAGTCTGCACAGATGTTAAAACAGGTAACCAAATTGTAGGTAAATGTCAATTTTGCGACGCAGAGCCGATTAATTTTTATCATCAATGCGGTGAGTCAAAAAAAGGCAATGAAGTTCCAGTAGCAGATGGTAATTGCATGTATAGATATTGTACTGATATTTGTATTGGATTTGATTGTGTATCTGGACCAAAACCAAATGAAGCTTGTTTATATGCTAGTAAGGCAAATAAGGACATACCAGAGGATCTCTGGGAGGGTAATAATCTTATACCATTTTGTGCGGATGAATTATCTTTAACTTTTGATAATATTAGTAAGAAGTATGATCTATCAAAAAAATATAGTTATTATACTCCGTTTGTTCAATATTATCATTTTAATTGTGGGGGTATCTATATAGGTCATTTTTTTAAACGTAATCTTTTATATGGTTCCGATTATCAGTATCATAGTTATCCTAGAAAGATAGGCACTGAGTGTGCAGAGGGAAAACAGTGTATTATAGATCTTGGGCAGGGTATTGATTGGAGGGATAATAATCCTAATGATGTAAGCAGTTTGATATGGGTTGTGAATGGGTTTGCAGAGGTTGGGAATTTTGTTGGCTGGGAATGTAAATAATATATGAATATACCTTGGAAAAAAATATTAGCAGGCTTTATTCTACTACTCGTAGTTATCTCTTTGAGTTATTTACTATATCTCTTCTTTTTTAAATCAGAAATAACTGAAACACCGGCTACATATATTCCCTCAGAAACTATCCTGGAACCAGGTCAGTTACCTCAAGTAATTACTCGGCCTAGTGATCAAGGTTTAGTAGATACAGAAAGTCAATTTAAAGGCTTAACTCCTAGTAAAATAGCCAGTGGCGGCTTAACTGAAGTTACTAGAGATACCTTTAGTCAAGCTAAAGGGGCTAAAGCTTCAAGTGATGGCTTAGTCTATTATGATCAAGCTTCAGGCAAATTCTTAAAACGTTTGAGTAATGGTCAAATTGTTGAATATTCAGATAAAGTTTTTTATCAAGTAGAAAATGTTACTTGGGATAAAGCAGGTACTAAAGCTATTCTTGAATATCCTGATGGAGCCAATATATTATATAATTTCCAAGATAAAAGACAGATTACTTTACCTAAAGAAATGAAAGAATTTTCTTTTTCTGCCACAGGTAATGAGCTAGCAGCTGAAATAATTGGTACTACTAAAGAAAGTAATTGGCTAGTCACAGCTAATGCTAATGGAGCTAACATTGAATTCATTGAACAAATAGGTGACAGAGAAAATGACGTTCAAGTAGCTTTTTCACCAAATAATCAGGTAATAGCAACGTTTAGGGATAGTTATGATGCTGATCGGCAGGAAATAGTTTTTATTGGTCAAAATCAAGAAAACTTCAGATCGTTTGTGCCAGAAGGCCGGGGTTTTGAGGGGCAGTGGACGCCTAGTGGTGAAGAAATGCTTTACTCTGTCTATAGTTCAGCTACTAGCTTTAAGCCTCAGCTTTGGATAGTAGAGGCGCAGGGTAATAATATTGGTTTGAATAACAAGAATCTACAATTAAATACCTGGTCACATAAATGTACTGTTAATAGTTTAGGTACTTCAGCTTATTGCGCTGTCCCAAGAGATCTGCCAACGGGCAGTGGTTGGTATCCAGAACTGGCAGCTAATGTCCCTGATGATTTTTATTTAATTAACTTAGAAACTGATACTTTTTCTCTTTTAGCTGTCCCTGACAGTGAAACGGGTTTTCAAGCACAAAATGTAATGTTATCACCTGATGAAACAACTCTTTATTTCACTAATTCTGATAATAATGTCTATAGCCTAGACTTACCATAACAAAATGTTAAAACAAAATAAAACACTATTACTTTTAGAGTTTTTACTTATTTTCTTCGTCTTACTTATAGGAGTAAGATTTGTTTTAATAAAGCAAGAAATTAATAAAAATGATAAATATTTAAATCAAGATGAAGAGCAATTAATTTTAGAGAATCCTTTAATTTTAAGTTCAGACCCTTGGCTTGGTTCTTTGAGTCCTAAAGTGACAATTATTGTTTTTGAAAGTTTTAGTTGTCCTTATTGTGCAGAGTTAACGCCGACCTTAAAGCATATTTTAAATAATTATGCTGATAAGGTAAAAATAGTGTGGAAAGATTTTACTGGGACTTATGATCAAACAGGTTTAAGAGCAGCTATTGCTGCCAGATGTGCTCAAGTTCAAGGTAAGTTCTGGGAATATCATGATTATCTCTTTGCTAATCAAGATAGTTTGAGTGATACTCTTTATACTGAATTAGCTCAAACTTTAAATTTAGATTTAGACCGGTTTAATCAGTGTTTTGTAAGTCAAGAAACTTTAACTTTAATCTCTAACTCTTTTATTGAGGCTCGTGCTTTAGATATTGATTCTACACCTACTTTGTATATCAATAATAAGAAAGTAGAGGGTCTACTTTCTGAAGAAGAATTAGGATATATTGTTAATCAATTTTAAATTATTCGGGATGAATATCTTTAGCTGATTCTTTAATCATCAAATAATTATTTAAAAAGGGGTCACGAGCTGTAATACTTTCTGCAGCTTTTTTGGTTTGGGCAATTAATTCTAAATCATTAAAAGTCGCTATCCTAAAGTTAGCAAAAATACCTGATTGACGCGTACCTGACATATCACCACTACCTCTTAATTTAAGATCAACTTCAGCTAGTTTAAAGCCATCAAAACATTCAGTTAGAGTTTTTAATCTTAAATGTGTTTTTTTCGTATAATTATCAGTAAAAAGGTAACAATATGATTGATCTGTACTTCTATTTATTCTACCTCTAAATTGATGTAATTGAGACAGACCAAAACGTTCAGCTGATTCAATAATCATAATATTAGCATTAGGGATGTTTACTCCGACTTCAACGACAGAAGTAGCGACTAAAATATCTATCTCTTTATTTTTCATAGCTAACATTACTTTTTCTTTCTCTGGGGGTTTCAATTTACCATGCAGTAAACCTATTTTAAAATCAGGGAAGATATTTTCATTTAATTTCTTATATTCCTCAGTTACAGATTTAATACCTAATTTATCAGATTCATCAATTAAAGGGCAGATAACAAAAGCTTGTTTACCTCGATTAATTTCATTTTTAACAAAGTCATAGGCTTGAGCTCTTTCTTTTTGATCTATTAACTTAGTAATGGTTTTTTTTCTACCGGGCGGTAATTCATTAATAAGGGAAATATCTAAATCACCATAAAGGGTTAAGGCTAAAGTTCTAGGAATTGGCGTAGCGGTCATCGAAAGTAAGTGAGGCGTAGTATTTTTGTCACCTGATTTTTCGCGGATAGCTTTTCTTTGAGCGACGCCAAATTTATGCTGTTCATCGATAATAACTAAGCTTAAATTATTAAATTCCACCTTTTCTTGAATGACAGCATGAGTACCAATGACAATGTCTATTTCTTTTTCCTTTATCTTTTTTAATAACTTAGCTTTTGATATTTTTTTTGAAAGGCTATCTTTGGTATTTAATATTAATTGCTTAGTTCTAGTTAAAAGAGCTAAGTTTAAATTAGTTGTCTTTAAAATATCTTTTAAGGTTTCAAAATGTTGAAAAGCTAAAATTTCAGTTGGGGCTAATAGCGCAACTTGATAATTATCTAAAGCAGCATTAGCCATCGGTAAGGCTGCTACGGCGGTTTTACCGGAGCCAACGTCACCTTCAAGTAATCTATTCATTGGTTTTTTTAAAGTCATGTCCTGTAAAATTTGCCAAGCACATTTTTTTTGAGCATCTGTTAGAGTAAAGCCTAAATGATCTACAATTTTTTTAGTTTCTAATTCATTAAAGATAATGGGGACAGCTAAAGCTTGTTCTAAATCTTTTTTAACTAAATAATTTTGTAAATGAAATTCTAAGAGTTCATTAAACTTTATTCTCCTTCTAGCTTTATTTAATATCTTTAAATCTTTTGGGAAGTTGATATTATATATCGCTTCATTTAAATCAATTAAGTCATATTCTTTCTTAATATCTTCTTCTAACCAATCATTCTCTAATTTAATATTATCTAAAGAATGTTTAATTAAAAATCTAATTTGTTTTTGTGTTAAGCCATAGGTTAGGGGATAAATAGGGATAATCCTAGCGGTATGAGCGGTATCATCGCTTACTTTTTCAAAAGATGGATTTTGAAAGTAATGATCAAATAAATCACCTTCAATTTTACCTGAAAAAAATACCGAATCATTATTCTTCAAAACTTTAGTAATATATTTTTGACCAAACCAAATAGCTTTAATACTGCCAGTGTCATCACTTAAGAAACACTCAGTAATCATTATCTTTTTACGAGGTGATCGCTTGGTAGCTAGTAACTCAATTTTACCCATAACCGTAGCTATTTCACCTAATTTTAGATCTTTAACCTTTTTTAAATTACTAAAATCATCATATCTAAAAGGATACCAATTAATTAAATCATTAATGCTAGTAAGACCTAATCTTTTTAAATGGGAAGAAGCTGTTTTGCCAACAGAGGTTAATTGATTAACTTGGGTTTCTTGATTTAACATATCCCTATTTTAACAGGTTTTAAATTAAAAAAAAATAGCTTTAAATTAAAGCATTTTTCTGGTGCTGTAATTATACACTTTGCGCGAACTTTTTTCGAGCGGAAACTGGACGAATGAATCAGTCCCGCCACCGCCTCGCAAAGCCTCGGCGGACACCAAAGAAAAATGTTCCTTACTTTTCGGATTTGCGCGCGACCAATTTCTTCTAAAAAGGAAAGGACATTTTTCTTTGGTGTTCTGCCCTCCAAGTATTCGGGCAGGTGGCGGGACTAATGCGGACTCGGTTTTGCGAAAACTA